>Ga0079295_100006_pt1 | contig 60922 bp, 59 predicted proteins | sample Wag42014_12_17_FD_74791 | JGI IMG/M metagenome (GOLD analysis project Ga0079295, IMG submission 74791) | Deep subsurface shale carbon reservoir microbial communities from Ohio, USA - Utica-2 Time Series 2014_12_17 ...
AAATAATATACCAAGATTCACTTGGTATATTATTTTATTTAGCTATTTTTCTAAAAATTCCTCTTTTATTGAATAAATAAATGAGTTTCAATCATTATACTGCATTCATTGTAAAATTAGATTAAATCTATTTTCTTGATAAATGATAGGCTAAACTAATCAAACCTATTGACAGATCCTCATTCCTTAATTCAATTTCATGAGGCACTTTAATATGAGTAGGCGCAAAGTTCCAAATAGCCTTTACTCCGGCTTCAATTAATTCGTCAGCAATCCCTTGTGCATATTCAGCTGGCGCAGCAATAATTCCCATCTCTGCTCCGCTTTCTTTAACTACTTCAGTTAGATTCTCTACATTACTAATCTCTACATCACCAAATTCTTCCCCAATCTTTTTAGAGTCGGCATCTAATACATAATTAATATTTAAACCTAACTTTCTAAAACCACCGTAATTAACTAAAGCATGCCCTAAATGTCCAGCACCAACTAAGACTATTTCCCAATCCTGATTAAGTCCTAAAATCTTTCTAAGGTGTTTTAATAAGACTGGTACTTCATAGCCAACGCCTCGCCGACCAAATTCACCATAATAAGATAAATCTTTTCTTACTTGAGTAGATGGAATGCCAATTCGTTCACCTAGTTCTTTAGAAGAAATTACTTCTACATTCTTCTTATCTAATTTTTGCAAAGAACGATAATAAATAGGTAATCTTTCAATTGTTGTTGAAGGTGTTATTGCATCTTTCAATTCTTTTCCCCCTTTCGTTTATTATATTTCTCACTAGCCCTAAATAGATAGAAAATTCAAATTACACATTTTCTATATATCAATAAAATCCTTGTCATGGCAATTCCTATTATATATATTACTACAAATATTTAAAAAATCCTTTTTTTCACAAATAAATTTATTCTTTAAGTCCTATTTTACTATTTATAAATCACTTCTACAATACTAAACTTTATCTTTACATATACTATAATGTATATTATGATATTAATGAATGATAATTATCATTTAGGGAGGTTTATCAAATGTTAAAACCAGATTACATAGACCCTATTGCTTTCGAAATTGGTCCAATTTCTGTCCACTGGTATGGTATAATTATGGCTTCAGCTATCTTTTTAGGATTAATTATTGCCTTAAGAGAGAGCGAGCACAAAAATTTAGATCCTGATCTCTTTCTAGACCTTATTATATTTGCTATTCCCATAGCCATTATCAGCGCTAGAGCTTATTATGTCATCTTCCAATGGGATTATTATAGTCAGAATTTAAAAGATATAATCGCTGTATGGGAAGGTGGTCTAGCAATCCATGGCGCTCTAATTGGTGCCACCTTAACTACAATCATCTTCACTAAAGTTAAACAGATTAACTTTTGGAAGATCACAGATATAGCTGCTCCTAGCCTGATTTTAGGTCAAGCTATTGGACGATGGGGTAACTTTATCAACCAAGAAGCTTATGGCTACAAGACTGACTTGCCATGGGCAATGTATATTGACGGTGCTTATCGCCACCCTACTTTTTTATATGAATCTATCTGGGATTTTTCAGTCTTTATATTCTTAATTTGGTTAAGAAAGCAGAAGTTTATTAAAAATGGTGAAGTCTTCTTAAGCTATATAATTGCCTATTCTTTTGGGCGTTTCTTCGTTGAAGCCTTTAGGACTGATAGCCTAATGTTAGGCCCCTTAAGAATGGCACAAGTGATTAGTATTGTATTAATCATTGCCGCTGGTAGTTTAATTTATTGGCGAAGAAAGCAGTATTAAAATAACATCTTTAGAAATATATAAAAAGCTGACTAGTCTAAATTTAGACTAGCCAGCTTTTTATACTTAATCTTTTATATAAAGATAGATTTACATAATTTAAGGTAATTAAAAATGGTGGCAAGACCCGGATTTGAACCGGGGACACGAGGATTTTCAATCCTCTGCTCTACCAACTGAGCTATCTCGCCACATTCATTAATTATTTATTAGTTTTTAATGGCGGGGATGACGGGATTTGAACCCGCGACCTCCGGCGTGACAGGCCGGTGTTGTGGACCAGCTCTACTACATCCCCGAAATTCAACTATTATAAAATGGTGGGCGAAACAGGACTTGAACCTGTGACCCCCTGCTTGTAAGGCAGGTGCTCTCCCAACTGAGCTATTCGCCCACATCATTCATCACTTACAGTTATATATAATACTATAATTATTTAAGTTTGTCAATAGTTTTTAGAGTTTTTATTTACCCTAATATATGGAAAATAAAAAGGCCACCGTTGCTAATAAAAGGCGACCTTTTTAAGTTAAGCTACTTTTTAAGTTAAGCTATATTTTTATTTAAGCTCTTATTGCGGTCGAGGGAACTTATCAAAAAGTTTTTCTGTAATAGAACCTGGCTTCCCTTCTCCTATCATTCTATTATCCACCTTAACTATCGGTATAATCTCCACTGAAGTCACCGTGGCAAATACCTCATCGGCTGTATAAAGATCATATCGAGTCAAGTTATCTTCTTGTACCTCAAAGTTTAAATCTCTGGCTAAGTCGATTACCGTCTGCCTAGTTACTCCTGCCAATAAACCGGCTGAAGTAGGAGGAGTTCTTAGATAGCCGTCTTTAACCATAAAGATATTACTCACTGTACCCTCAGTTATAAACCCTTGTTGATTTAACATAATTCCATCATCAGCATTTGACATCTTAGCTTCAGCTTTAGCCAGAATATTATTTAGAAAATTACATGACTTTATTCTTGGACTTACTGTCTCACTATGATTCCTTCGAGTTGGAACAGTAATTACTTCCCAACCTTCAGAATGTAGTTTAGGGTCAGGGGGAGTTAGTGGTTTAGTAATAATCATTAAAGTAGGATTATTAGCTCCCATAGGACTAATCCCTACTTCTGATTCTCCTCGCGAAATACTTAACCTAATATATGCGCTGTCTTTCTGTAAATCGTTTGCTACTAAAGTTCTATTAATTTCATTCTTTAATTCTTCTTTTGACCAAGGTATCTCTAACAAAATCGCTTTAGCAGAAGCAAATAGTCTTTCTAAATGCTCACTTAATTTGAAGATTTTATCTCCATAGGAACGCATCGTCTCAAAGATACCATCACCATATAAATATCCCCGGTCTAATGGAGAGATTCTCGCCTCTTCCACTGAAGAGATTTCACCATTGATATTAACCAGCATAATCGATCATACTTTGGTCTAATTTTGGAAGTTCTAAAAAGTTCGCTAATAAATCATGCCCCGCTTTTGTTAAGATTGATTCTGGATGGAACTGCAAGCCTACAATATCATACTCTTTATGTTTGATTCCCATAATCTCACCAGCTTCAGTTTCAGCAGTAATCTCGAAACAATCTGGGATGGTCTCACGTTTAATAATTAAAGAATGATACCTTGTAGCAATAAATGGTGACTCAATCTCTTCAAATATCCCTTCACCATTATGATAAACCTCCGAAGTCTTCCCATGCATTAAATTTTCAGCTCTAATAATATCACCGCCAAATACATGACCAATGCATTGATGACCTAAACATATTCCCAAGATAGGAACTTTACCTTTGAAGTGTTTGACCACATCATTCGATATTCCTGCTTCTAAAGGCGTGCACGGACCAGGAGAGATAATTATCTTCTCTGGAGCTAACTCTTCTATTTCTTCAATTGTAATCTTATCATTACGATGAACAACCATATCTGCACCCAACTGACCACAATACTGAACTAAATTATAAGTAAACGAATCATAATTATCTATCATCAGAATCATTAAAATCACCTTCTTCTACAATAGTAATCGTCTTTAATAGTGCTTCTGCTTTCTTTAACGATTCTTCATACTCATTCTCCGGGATAGAATCATCAACTATTCCCGCTCCTGCTTGTACATATGCTCTACCATTCTTAATAACCATCGTTCTAATTACTATATTTAACTCCATCTCTTCACCAAAACCTAAGAAGCCAATAGCTCCAGTATAAGGACCTCGTCTAACCGGCTCTAACTCCTCAATAATCTCCATAGTTCTAACTTTTGGTGCCCCAGTAATAGTTCCTCCCGGAAAGACTCCTCTTAAAATATCAAAGCGGTCTTTATCTTGATGCAACTTTCCCTTTACATTAGAGACTATATGAATAACATGTGAGTATTCCTCAATTACCATCAATTCATCAACTTCTACTGTTCCATAATCAGCAACTCGTCCTAAATCATTTCGTTCTAGATCGACTAGCATAATGTGCTCTGCTCTCTCTTTAGGATGATTAATTAATTCATCAGCTAACGCCTGGGTCTCTTCTGGGGTTTTCCCTCGTGGCCTAGTTCCAGCAATCGGCCTTGTTTCAACTTCCCCATTGAATGACCGAACTAATAGTTCTGGCGAAGAACTAACGATTTGTAATTCACCAAAATTCAAATATGCCATATATGGCGAAGGATTTAACTTTCGTAAGACTTTATAGATAGTAAATGGCTCTTCAGTAACCGGTGCATCAACTCGAACTGATAAGTTAACCTGAAATATATCCCCAGCTTTAATATACTCTTTAGCCTGTCTTACTGCATCCGCAAAACCATCACGTGTAAAACTAGCGTTATAGTCTAAGTCATCTTCATTAAACGTCAAATCCTTGAACTCTCTGATCTCATCTTGATATTCATTCTCTTCAATCTGCTTAATAATTAAGTCTATACTTTCTATAGCCCTTGTATATAGCTTTTCTACATCTTCTTGACCATCACCTAACATTAAATTAGAAACTACTATTAGTTCCTCAGCAAAATGATCAAATACAATTACTGTATCAGTAAATACAAAAAAGATTTCAGGGATTTCCAGGTCATCATCTGCATCGACCGGTAGTTCTTCAAAAAATCTTCCTACATCATAACTATAGTAACCTATTCCTCCACCATGAAATTTAGGTAAACCATCTATCTTAACAGGATTATACTTATCTACAATCTCTTTTAATACTTCTAACGGCTTTTCATCATTAAATTCTAAAGTCTCATCTTCCTTCTTTATTCTAACTTCATTCCCCTTACTCCTGAAAGTCATAAATGGTTGATAGCCTAAGAAAGAATATCTGGCAATATTTTCTGGACCTTTACCACTTTCTAATAAGAAAAAATCATCATCATCTCCATCTAATTTTTCAATAACTGAGATCGGTGTCTCATCACCTAGTGATACTTTACGATAAACCGGAATTATATTTCCTTTCGCTTTCAATACCTCAACTTCTTTTTTAGTTGGAAAGTGCAAGGATTTACCACCCTTTCTTGTTTTTTAAATTTTCTAACAATTATAAATAAATCTATAACCCCTCTTTAGCCCTAGCTATTTCTGTAGAACTATTAACTTTAAAGTCAGTTATTATTCTCTTGCCCCCTTCTACCTTAAATTTAGCTGTTATATACTGTCCCAATGCTTTTTTTAAGTCTACCTCACTTATATATTCTTCTACATTGCCGTCTATCCCTTTAATTTTAGCCTTATATTTCTTAACTGCCATTGCTTTACCAAAGACATTACCTCTATCCACCATTCCTACCACCTTCTTGTAAAATATTATATTTTTTATTATACACTAACTTGAGTCATTTTGCAAACAAATGTTCCCAGATTCACAAGGTCTAATAAAAGTAAAAAACCATCGAAAGTGTAAGTTTACACTTTCGATGGTTAGAGATTGTTATTCTAGAACTTATCAAACATTACCTTTTCTGCTGGCATTCCGTGATCAACTAAGATGCGCTCTGCTGCATCGAGCATGACCGGTGGTCCACAGAGATATGATTCTGCATTCTCCAGTGACCCTTCCCTTTCATCTAATACATCAGTAACAAATCCGAAAGGCCCATCCCAGTTCTCTTTATCATCAGGAGTAGGGTCAGAAAGTGCAGGTATATACTCAAAGTTATCATACTTCTCTTCAAGTTCTGCAAATCTATCTTCATAGTAAAGCTCATCTGAATTTCTGGCACCAAAGTAATATCTTGTCGGTCGAGGCATTCCTAATTCATCTAAACGTTCAAGGATCCCTCTCATCGGTGCCATTCCAGCACCTCCTCCGATCAAGATAATCTCTCTATCGGATTCTTCATCGAGATAGAAGTGACCGTAAGGCCCAGTGAACTTAACAGTATCCCCTTCCTCTAGAGCAAAGTGAATCCAACTAGTACAAAGGCCACCAGGTACTAATTTGATTGTAAACTGTAAAGCATTCTCGTCTCTAGCCATACTTGGTGGTGAAGCTATAGAGTAAGCTCGGAATACTTCAAAACCAGGAATCAGAAGCTGTGCATACTGCCCAGCTTTAAATTCAATTTCTGTTGGTTCTATCATTTTTAATCTAACATGCTTAACTGTAGGAGTTACATCCTTTAATACCTCTACTTCAGCAGTATATTCCTGTACGTCAAGTAATTCTTGAGCAACTTCAATCTTCATATCCTCACTAACTTTAACCTGACAAGCTAGCCTTACTCCTCTTTCTTCTTCTTCTGGACTGATGAAAGCCTCTTCGGTAGGAAGCATCTCGCCTCCACCTTCCTTCACTTCAACCTTACAGTGACCACAAGCTGCTTTTCCACCACAAGCGGCTGGAATATGAATCTCATTATCTGATAAGATATTTAAGAGATTACCAGAACCAGCAACTGGAATATATTCTTCATCATTAACAGTAATCATCATCTGTTCCTGACTAGTAAGAAGATAATCAGCAATAGCCAGTACAGCTGCAACTCCAACGAAAATCGATGCTAATACATAAATTGGTTGTAGATTCATTTAGACATTCACCATCCCCCCGAAGCCCATAAAACCAAGGGCTAAAATACCAAGAATCACCATTACAATACCAGGTCCTTTCAGACCTTTTGGTATATCTCCAACTAATTCAAGCTTCTCTCTTATAGCAGCAACAATAGCAATTGCTACTAACCAACCCATTGATGAACCAAATGCAAAAACAAGTGTTGTTCCAAATGTATAGTTACGTAAAACCATAAATAAGGATACAGAAAGTACAACACAGTTTACCGTAATAAGCGGTAAGAAGATTCCAAAAGCTCTATATAGAGCTGGAAGGAACTTCTCTAAAATCATCTCTAAAAGCTGTACACTTGCTCCTATTGTTACAATAAATATAACATACGTTAAAATTGTACTATTCGTAGGTATCAAAATCAGATTATATATCGGCCAGTTAATTATAGCAGTCAGCATTACAACGAACGTTACTGACATTCCCATACCAACAGCCGTATTAAGGTTCTTTGATACCCCAATCATCGGACACATCCCAAGAATATAAGTCAATGCAATATTATGAGATGTAATCGTTGCTATAAAAATACTCAGAGATTCAGGCATATTACTTCTCCTCCATATATTTTAGTAATTTGACCATTAATTTTAAAACCATCCAAAGAAACTACTTTATGCTGCTTCTGATAATAAATCCTCAGAAGTCTCAAGAGTAGCTCGACTATTCTTTGTATCGCCTTCCTCTTCTTCAAATATCTGACGTTCACGAACAGCCCAGGTTAATACTGCTAACAAGAAGAAACCACCTGGTGCCATAGCCATTACTACCCATTTTGTAAATCCTTCTCCAACAACACTAACGCCCATTAACGTTCCAAAGGCAAGTACCTCTCTTATTACAGAGATTATAATTAAAACGATAGTATAACCCATACCATGAGCAAAACCATCCATTATCGAAAACTTAGCTGGATTCTTAGTAGCAAAGGCTTCCGCTCGTCCCATGATTAAACAGTTAGTTATAATCAAGGCAACGTAAGGACCTAAAGCCCGACTGATACTTGGATAAAAAGCTTTAAAGAACTGGTCTACTACAACTACAAATGCTGAAATCAAAATTACATAGGTAACTATTCTGACACGATTTGGAATATACTTTTTAATCAATGAGGTAAGAACTGATGAAACCATTACAACAAAAGTAACCGCTAACCCCATAGCAATTCCATTTACTACTCTATTAGTTACCGCTAACGCAGAGCAGATACCTAGTGCTGATAAAAGAACCGGGTTTTCAGACCAAATTCCGTCATACATAAGCGCAAATGGCTTAGTATATTTAAACTTATAGTATAGCTTCTTTAACATCTTACTTCACCTCCAATTGCTTCAGGGCTTCATCAATATTGTTATTTAATATTTTCTGGAGAGCTTTCCCAGATAAAGTTGCCCCAGCAATTCCATCTACTTCATTAGGTTTATCAGGAGACTTACTTGCTTTAAGAACTACAAGTTTTGGTTTATAATCTAAGTTCTTAAATTGATTAAGGAACCATGCTTCTTTAATTCTTCCACCAAGTCCAGGCGTCTCTCCCTGTGACATGATAGAAACTCCTTTTAAAGTCTTCATATCAGAATTAAATGCTATAAACCCAGTAATAGGTGCCCATAACCCTTTCCCTTCAAACATAAAGGCAATATCTCCATTACTAGTCTTATAAAATTTCTGTCCACCTTTTTCTACAACTTTAATCTTTTCCTTATAAACCTGTGCCATATTATCCTTTGTATAACTGATAGCAAAGGAATCGAGAACCTTTTGCATCTTTCTAAGTTTCTGATTCTTCTGTACAATAGGCTTCGTATAAGTACTCAGCCCTACTAACATACCCGATACAACTAAACCAATAATTAACATAAAGATTACCATCTTCGCCTTATCCAACAGAATATCCTTAGTTGTAATCTCCGGTTGTTCTAAATTAGTATTAGTTTTCATTGTAAACTACCCCATCATTTCTTGGTTTGAATTTTGCGTTTAGAATAACGCTATCAATTAAAGGTGTGATTGAGTTAGCTAATAATATACTGAACATTACACCCTCAACATAACCACCAAACGTTCTAAATAGCAGGGTCAAGAGACCAGCAAAGATACCAAATATCCACATTCCACTCTTTGTGAAAGGAGAAGTTACCGGGTCAGTCGCCATAAAGAAGGCCCCAAATAATAAACCTCCTGTAAGAATCTGATACATTGGCGGTGCAACCTGCGGTAAAAACTGATTTCCAATAGCAGATAAAACAAATACCGAACCTATATAAGCCACTGGAATTCTCCAGTTTATTATCTTAGTAATAATTAAGAATATACCTCCAAGAATTATTCCAATACGGAATGTTTCTCCCATAGAACCTCCGACAGCACCAAATAAAAGTTCAGAATAGGAAGTGCTTTTAGTAAGAGCTTCTACACCTCCGGTCTTAAGAACAGCTAATGGAGTTGCTGACGTAATTGCATCCGCTGGGATTGCATAGTTAAATAATCTTCCTAATCCTTCAGTCACTGGTTTTGCCCATTTTGTACTCATAGTGACTGGAAAAGCAATCGAAAGGAATACACGACCTACGATGGCCGGGTTAAATACATTTCGCCCTGTCCCTCCAAAAACTTCCTTACCAAAGAAAACACCAAAAAACGATCCTACTGCTACCATCCAAAGTGGAATTGTTGGTGGCAAAACTAGTGGAAAAATAAGTCCAGTAACTAGAAAACCTTCATGAATATCATGTTTTCTAATCATAGCAAATAATACTTCTGTTATTCCACCAGCCATATAAGAAACTAAAATAATAGATAAAGCACGCCAACCATAAAAATAAATCGCTGCAAAAGTACTCGGTAATAAAGCTAAAATTACCATAGTCATATATCTCTTAGTGTCATTCTTGTCTACAATATGTGGTGCAGACGTAGTAACCTCTTCAGGCCCGAAAAAGATATTATCTACTGCTTCAATTGCGGGCTTGAAGGCGCTTAATGATTCATTATTCTTTAAATTATCAAAAAGACCACGAAGTCCGTTCATTCTTTATTCACCCTCCTAATTCTATCCAACTCCAAATCAGCAAGTACTATAGATTTACTTAACTGCATAACCTTTGTTCATTAAGAACTGCTTTCCTTGCTTGATGTGCTTTCCTAAAGGTCTTTTGGACGGACATACAAAAGTACATAAATTACATTCTACACAATCAAAAATACCATATCTAATTAATTCATCATCTACATTGCTCTTTGCTGTATACTGTTCAACAAGATGTGGGAATATATCGACTGGACAAGCCTGTTCACAATAGCCACAAGAAATACAAGGTCTTTCTTCTCCGTGAACATTAGTGTCACAATTACTACTTAAATTAGAGAACAGAGCTGAAAGAAAAGCATTTGAATAAGAAGCCCTCTTTGCTCCTGGACGTACGAATGCGAATACTTCACGCCCCTCACCTTCCGGTACTGCACTTAAATTATCAAATTCACGAGTGACCGGATACTTATAACTTGTAACTGCTTGGTCCGCTAATATATTACCAGAAACAATTCTGTAGTTACCATTATTTAAACATTTATTTGTAATAGCCTCTACAGGAGTCCCCACTCTCACTTTAACATGAAGGTTTTCTTTCCAACCTTCTCCAGATAATGATACTAGACGTTCTATTAATGGTTTCCCTTCTACTACAGCATCATAAGCATGCAGAATAGTCTGCATTTTAAATACAATTACACCCAGCTTTGTTGCTGAACCTCCAACTGTATATTCTTTGCCAAGAATAGTCGGAATTAATACTTTATCGCTACCCTGAGGATACTTAGGCTCAACGCTATATAACTGAACCCAGTTATTACTCCCAACTAAATTACTCAATTCTTTAATTAAATTCTGACGGTTCTTATTAATAGCTACATGCACTTTAGCTTGTGGTAATATCTTATGCAGAATTTTTAAACCATCAGCAAATTGAGATAACTTACCATCTTGTAAAAGAGCTGATAATGATAAGTTATAAGGATCAGACTCTACTCCCTTAATAATTACATGTTTTACATCATCTGTAGAGATCGACGAGCTTTGATATCTGGTCGGTATTCCTTGATTATCTAAGGAAGTAACTCCAGAATTGTAAAGCAATTCTTCAATCTTTTCGGCTGACATACTAGTCCAATCTGAACCATGCCCTTCTACTGGCTGCCAATCAGATGTGCCATCAGCTTCTATAATAATTGCTTTACTAGTAACCTCTTTTACTGTCCCATTAACACTTGCCTGTACTGGAGTAGATTCAGAGTTATCACTTTTACCAATAATCTGACCAGCCTTTACTTCTTCACCTGGCTCGACCGTTGGTTCTACTACCTGACCAAAACCCTGTTTTAATGGGATGCAAACTTGTGAAGGGATTTCTAGCTCAACGACTTTATCCTGAGGTTTACCTTCAAGATTAAATACATAGCCTCCAGAAAATGAATTATTTTTAACTTTCATGCCTATTTCACCTTATCCTTTATAATTATTTGGTCTACTCCGTTACTCTGACATTAAAAATTAACAAATGACTAACCTTCCCAACTTCCCCTTCGTTCCTAACATAAGTCTCTCTTAAGCCCCTCCTTTTATCTACCACCTCCTAAATAATAATCTGTCATTTTAATACTTTGTTCAGTTAAGAACAATCAATGACATCCTTAAGCTACTAAATATTTTTTACATTTCCACCATGTTAATATTTATACATAAATGATAAAACTCCTTCTTAATTTCATAAATTCACAACTTTTTTTCACAATTATTGATTTATCTGCCATAAGCATCCAAGTGTACGGCTGATATTTGTTCAAAAACAATCAATAATCTGATACCTATATTTACATAAACTAATAACTCAAATATCCTTTGTCTATATTTTATTACTTTTAAGGCCAGATGACAAGTGGTTATTTGAATCTCTTCTACCTTAATATGGTATTGAATTCTTATTTATTATATTACTATTTGATTACAAAAAGATCATCTTTGCAAAAATGTCAACTTCCCCCACCTAATCCAAAACAAGATTTAGATGGAGTTTCCTTGCTACATTTTAGATGAATTTCTAGAAAGATTTAAAATTAATATCATTATAAACCCAAAGAGTCTATAATAAATTAATGTTTAAAATGTCTTCTTCCTGTAAAGACCATAGCTATATCATGTTTATTTGCAGCAGCAATTACCTCTTCATCTCTAATTGAACCACCCGGTTGAATGATAGCCTTAATTCCAGTTTCAGCAGCTCTTTTAATAGCATCCTTAAACGGGAAGAATGCATCAGAAGCCACTACTGCCCCTTCTTTTCTCTCGCCAGCCTTACGACCAGCAATAATCATAGCATCAACACGACTCATCTGTCCCGCGCCAACACCTACAATCTGTTCATCTTTAGCCATTACGATCGCATTAGATTTAACATGCTTTACTACTTTCCAGCTAAATAAGAGATCCGCCATTTCTTCTTCTGTTGGTTCTCTTTCAGTTACTACCTCTAATTCCGATTCATCTAATTGAACTATATCTCTATCCTGGACTAATAGACCTCCAACTACTTTCTTCATATCTTTTTCTTTAGTATTCTGGTCTATAAATAACTCACCAGTCTTTAGCAATCGAACATCTTCCCAACGTTCTTTTAGAATTTCTAGAGCCCCTTCACTAAAATCAGGAGCAATAACTACCTCTACAAACTTTTCTGGTCCAGCTATTTCCTGGGCAGTTTCTATATCTACTTTACGATTTAAAGCAACAATACTACCAAAAGCAGAAGTGGGATCTCCAGCATAAGCCTTCTTATAGGCCTCTGCTAAACTATCTGCCCTAGCCATTCCACAAGGATTAGCATGTTTAATTACCGCTACTGCTGGTTTATCTGAAAACTCTTTAACCAATTCTAGAGCACCATTAGTATCATTAATATTATTAAAAGATAAGTCCTTGCCATGTAATTGTTCAGCCGTAGTAATTGACGGTTCTGTAGTCTCTGCCTCTTCATAAAAAGCAGCATTTTGATGGGGGTTTTCTCCATATCTTAAGTCACTTACCTTTTCATAGCGGTCTCTAACTACTGCTGGTAATTCTGAGCTTCCATTCACAAATTTAGATAAATAATTTTGGATTAAATGATCATATTCAGCAGTATGCTTAAATGCTTTATAAGCTAATTCTAATTTTGTTTTTACTTCCAGATTTAATTCATTCTCTTTTAATTCATTTAAAATCCTATTATAATCTTTAGGATTAACTATTACTCCTACATCATTATGATTCTTAGCTGCTGACCTAATCATAGTTGGGCCACCAATATCTATATTCTCAATAGCATCTCCAAAGGTTGCATCTTCTTGAGCAATCGTTTCAGCAAATGGATAAAGATTGACTACAATTAAATCTATCGGCTTAATTCCCTGCTCTTTAATCTCCTCCATATGCTCATCATTCTCTCTAACTGCCAAAATCCCACCATGAACCGCTGGGTGAAGAGTCTTTACTCTCCCATCCATCATTTCTGGATAGTCTGTAACTTGAGAAATATTGATTACTTCAATACCTGCTTCTCTTAACTTTCTCCCTGTTCCACCAGTAGAAATGATTTTAACTCCTAACTCACTTAATCCTTGAGCAAATTCTACAACCCCTGTTTTATCAGAAACACTGATTAGTGCATATCTTACCTTCGACATCTTATCACTCCTTCGCTACTTTTATAAAATCTCCACTTTTCTTCCTTCTACCTTTAGTCTTTCATCTGCAAAAAGCTGAATAGCCTTTGGATAAATCCGATGTTCTACTGCCAAAATTCGTTTAGAAAGACTAGTTACTGTATCATCTTCTAAAACTGGTACTGCTTCCTGTAAAATAATCGGTCCAGTATCCATACCTTCATAAGCAAAGTGAACCGTACAACCAGTTACTTTGACACCATATTTAAAAGCTTGGCGCTGAGCATCTACCCCTGGAAAAGCTGGTAATAAAGAAGGATGAATATTCATTAACCGATTGCGATAATAATCAACGAAATATGAACTTAAAATCGTCATAAAACCAGCCATAACTACTAGTTCTACTCCATTTTCTTCTAATACCTTTATCATTTCTTCCTCATATTCTTGTTTGATGTTAAAATTATCTTCTTCTATGCAGATACTTTTTATTCCATGATTTTCTGCTCTATCCAAAGCTTTAGCTTCAGGATTATCACTAATTATAATCCCAATCTCTGCTTTCAATCTGCCATCTTCAATACTATTAATGATAGACTGTAGGTTAGTTCCCCTTCCTGATACTAAAACCCCAATAGTTAATCTCTTACCCACATTATTGCACCTCATTTCTCTTATGTATCTAAATTCAAAGTAACCGATTGATCTCCCTTTTTAATCTCACCGATTATATAGGCTTCTTCGCCTATTGCTTTTAATTTGTCCAAAATTCCTTCTACATCAGATTCATCAACTACAACAGCCATACCGATCCCCATATTAAAGGTTCTATACATCTCTTTAAGTGGTATTTCTCCTTCATTCTGAATTAAATCAAAGATTACTGGTGTAGGCCAAACTTGTGAATCAATCATTGCTTCCATTTTATTTGGTAAGATTCGAGGTACGTTCTCTATTAAACCTCCACCTGTAATATGGGCAACACCTTTCAGTTGAAAATCTTTCATTAGCTCTAATATAGGTTTAACATAAATTTTAGTTGGTTTCAATAATTCATTACCTAAGGTTCCATCTAATTCTTCTATCTCACTTTCTACATTATAGCCTGCAATATCGAATAGTACCTTTCGTGCTAACGAATAACCATTGCTATGAATTCCATTAGAAGTTAAACCAATTATCTTATCTCCAGGGGAGATTTCTTTACCAGTAATTAAATCTCCTTTATCAACTATCCCCACAGCAAAACCAGCTAAATCATATTCATCCTGATTATAAAAACCAGGCATTTCTGCCATTTCACCACCAATTAAAGCAGCACCGGCCTCTTTGCAACCTTGGCTAATACCATGTACTATTTCTTCTGCCTTCTCTGGAATCAAATTATCAATAGCCAAATAATCTAAGAAGAACAAAGGACGAGCTCCCTGTACTACAATATCATTAACCGACATCGCCACTAAATCTATGCCAATAGTATAGTGTTTATCCATCATAAAAGCAACTTTTAATTTAGTTCCTACCCCATCTGTTCCAGCGACTAAGATAGGTTCTTCATAATCATCAAAGTTTGGAGCAAATAAGGCACCAAAACTGCCTAAACCAGTCAAAACTTCAGGTCCAAAAGTAGATTTAACATCATCATTAATCTTATCTACAGCTGCTTCTCCAGCATCAATATCAACACCAGCATCTTTATATGATAGTCCCATTTTGCTACCTCCTTTTACTCCAATGCAAACTTTCCAGTACCAACTTGCACATGGTAGTTCCCATCAAAACATGATGTGCAAAAACCATAATTATCAGCATTAATTGAGTTCAATAGCCCTTCTTGTGTCAAGTAATGCAATGAATCAGCACCAATATGCTCACAGATTTCATCAATACTCTTTTGAGCAGCTATTAGCTCTTGTCGTCTAGAAGTATCTAGCCCATAATAACATGGATCAGTTACTGGGGGAGAGGAGATAGCCATATGCACTTCTTTAGCTCCTACCTCTTTGACCATTCTAATAATCTGTTTGCTAGTAGTCCCTCTAACGATCGAATCATCAATTAACAGTACTTTCTTCCCTTCGATAATCTCTTTAACCGGATTTAACTTGATTCTAACTTTCAAATCTCTAATCTCTTGTGTAGGCTGAATAAAAGTACGACCTACATATCTATTCCTTAAAATCCCTTTTTCGTACGGAACTCCTGACTCTTCAGCATAACCAAGGGCTGCCGAAATCCCCGAACTAGGCACTGGCACTACTAAATCAACCTCTTGATCTATCTCCCTTGCTAACTGTCTACCCATAGCCCTTCTGGCTAAATGTACATTCTGACCACCAATTATACTATCTGGACGAGCAAAATATATAAATTCAAAGACACAGAAAGTATGAGGCTTCGGCTCACTATAATTTAAGCTTCTAATTCCGTCTTCATTAATAACTATTATTTCTCCTGGCTCTACATCTCTTATCAGTTCAGCACCTATAATATCAAAAGCACAAGTTTCCGAAGCAACAACGTACTTCTCACCTAATTTTCCAATCGATAACGGTCTAAAGCCATGAGGATCTCTAGCAGCTATTAGACTCTCTTCTGTCATAGCTACTATACTAAAAGCCCCTTTTAATTGCTGCAAACTATGAATGAAGGCTTCAATAATATCATCCTTAAATGAACGAGCAACTAAATGAGCAATTACTTCCGTATCAAGAGTAGAATGGAATATGGAACCTTGATTTTCTAAATTCACCTTCATCTCTGCACTGTTAACAAGATTACCATTATGAGCTAAAGCTAAATCTCCTTTACTACAGTTAACTAATATTGGTTGAGCATTGGCTAATAGGCTTGAGCCTGTTGTTGAATAACGAACATGACCGATAGCCATCTCACCTGTCAACTCTAATAACTTCTCTTCATCAAATACATTAGTAACCAATCCCATATCCTTATGAAGCTTAAACTCACCTTGTTGGTTAACACAGATCCCAGCACTTTCCTGACCTCTATGCTGAAGAGCATGAAGCCCTAGATAAGCTAGATTGCTGACTTCACACCCTCCTTTTGGAGAATAAATACCTAAAACTCCACACTCTTCTTCCATCTTATCATTTATCCTTCTATTTTGGAGCGAATACTCTCTTTCCATCTCTTTTTCATCTCCCCAATCTTCATGTTAACCAAATCATTAATGATCAACTTATCTCCATTAACTCTTCCTAACTTAGTAACAGAAACTTCATTTTCTGTTGCTTGATTTTTTACCTTTTCTACATCTTCCTTAGCAACAGAAATAACGATTCTACTTTGGGATTCAGAGAATAATAAACTACTAGGAGCCATATCACTATTGATTTCAACTTCAGCACCTAAACCTCCTGCAATAGAACTTTCTGCTAAAGTTACTGCTAAACCACCATCCGCACAATCATGAGCTGATTTAACTATTCCTTCTTTAATTACTGTTAAACAAGTGTCTTGAACCCGCTTTTCTAGATCTAAATCTAACTCCGGAACTTTACCAGTCTCTAAATCATGTACAGTATTTAAATACTCACTACCACCAAGTTCATCTTTCGTTTCACCAAGTAATAAGATTACGTCTCCTTCATCTTTAAAATCAGACGTAGTTGCTTGATTAATATCTTCTAACAGGCCAACCATCCCAATTATCGGCGTAGGATAGATAGCTCCTGATGGACTTTCATTATAGAAGCTTACGTTTCCACCTGTTACCGGAGTACCTAAACTCAAACAAGCTTCACTAATACCGTCAATACACTTTTCAAACTGCCAGAAGATCTCTGGTTTCATCGGATTACCAAAGTTTAAACCATCAGTAATTGCTACCGGTTCAGCACCCGAACAGACAATATTACGAGCAGCTTCTGCTACAGCAATAGCCCCACCTGTTTCTGGGTCAAGATAACAGTAACGACCGTTACAATCCGTTGTCATAGCTAATCCTTTTTCTTTTCCTTTAACTCGTAATACTGCAGCATCAGATCCAGGTAATACTACTGTATTTGTTCTTACCATATGATCATACTGTTCATAAACCCATTCTTTACTAGCAATATTAGGAGACTGTAACACTTCTAACAATGCTTCATTATAATCTTCTGGCTCTGAAAGACTACTTAAATCATAGCTCTGTACTTCATCTAAATAACTTGGACGTTCTGATTCTCGATCATACTCTGGAGCATCATCGGCTAATGAACGAGCCGGCACTTCGGCAGCTACCTCTCCTTCATCTAAGATTCTAAGCATTCCATCATCGGTTACTTTACCAACAACCGCTGCGTTTAACCCCCACTTTTCAAAGATTTCTTCTACTAATTCCTCTTTCCCTTTCTTGGGCACAACTAACATTCTCTCTTGCGACTCTGATAACATTACTTCATAAGAGTTCATTCCTGTTTCTCGCTTAGGAACTAAATCAATATCTAACTCAATACCTGCTCCACCACGGCTGGCCATCTCACAAGAGGAACCGGTTAAGCCAGCAGCTCCCATATCCTGAATACCTACTAAAGCACCAGTCTTAATTAATTCTAAACATGCTTCTAATAATAATTTCTCCATAAATGGATCTCCGACCTGTACCGCTGGACGATCTTCTTCTGAATCCTCTGTTAATTCATCAGAAGCAAAACTAGCTCCTTGAATCCCATCTCGTCCAGTAGTGGCGCCTACTACCATTACCGGATTACCTACTCCTTTAGCAGTTCCGGTCGAAATATCTTCATGATCCATAATTCCTACACACATCGCATTAACTAATGGATTCTCTTGATAGCTTTCAGAAAAATAGACCTCTCCACCGACAGTTGGGATTCCAATACAGTTACCGTAACCTGAAATACCTTCTACTACACCCTCAAGTAAGAATTGTACTCGCTCATTATTTAAGTCACCAAACCGTAAAGAATCTAAACATGCTATCGGTCTAGCACCCATAGTAAAGATATCACGAATAATTCCTCCAACACCAGTAGCTGCACCCTGATATGGTTCAATAGCCGAAGGATGATTATGACTTTCTATTTTAAAAGAAACCGCTTGTTCATCACCTATATCAATAATACCTGCATTTTCACCAGGTCCTTGTAACACTCTTGCCCCTTCTGTTGGCAAATTTCTTAAAACCTTCTTAGAATTTTTATAACTACAATGTTCTGACCACATAACTCCATACATTCCTAATTCTGTTTTATTAGGCTTTCTACCTAAAATATCAACAATCATTTTGTATTCTGCTTCTGTTAGCCCTTCATTCTCCCAAGGTTTATTAGCCACACTGCTCACTCCCTTTAGTTACATACTCTAGAATTGAAGCGAAAATTTTATATCCATCCTCAGTTCCATTTCCTAAAATCGATTCAGAACATCTCTCTGGGTGAGGCATTAGTCCAAATACATTCTTCTCTTTATTGCAAATCCCAGCAATATTCATAACAGAACCGTTAGGATTCTCTGCTTCATCTTCATACCTAACTACGATCTGATCGTTAGCAATTAAATCTTCTAAGCCATCTTCATCAATATGATAATTACCTTCTCCATGAGCAACCGGCACTTGAAGAATTTCTCCTTTATTACACTGATTAGTAAAAGGCGTTTCAGCATTAACAACTTCTAAATTAACATACTTACAAACAAACTTTAGATTATCATTAATCTTCATTGCCCCTGGTAAGAGACCTGCTTCTAACAAAATTTGAAATCCATTACAGATTCCGATTACTAAACCACCATTCTTAGCAAAATCTATCACTGAATTCATAATTGGCGAAAACCTAGCGATTGCTCCTGTTCGCAGATAGTCTCCATAAGAGAAACCACCCGGTAAGATTACACAATCATATTCTGATAAATCTTGTGCGTCTTTATGCCATAACATATCAGTAGGTTGTCCTAATACTTCCTGAGCTACATGATAACAATCCTGGTCACAGTTAGAGCCAGGGAAAGTTATAACTGCAAACTTCATACTATCCCTCCATCTCTTCAACTTGAAAAGTATAGTCCTCAATTACCGGGTTAGCTAGTAGTCTTTCACACATTTCCTCAATCTGTGATTCTACCTCTGCTTTTGATTCTACATCTTCAACTACTAACTCCATATGCTTACCTACATTAACATCTGATACGTTTTTATAACCTAGAGCATCTAACCCACTCTCCACTGCTTGTCCCTGCGGGTCTAAAATACTCTTCTTCAACATTGTTTTAATTTCCACTTTCCAATTCATTTTATCCCTTCCTCCGTTTTATCAATTTTGATATGCGAAACCACACACTAAAAGATCATCTTTTGCAAATTTGTAATGTGCTCGATACGAATTTTTACTTCTAATAATATTCATTACTCCTTAACCTCAACCTTAGCCTCAACCTTAATCCTACGACTTCAACCTATTTAATATCTCTTTGTAAGCTCCTTCTACTTCACCTAAATCTCTTCTAAATCTGTCTTTATCCAACTTCTTCTTAGTCTCACTATCCCAGAACCGACAAGTATCAGGCGATATTTCATCTCCTAGATATACTTTACCATCTACACCTTTTCCAAACTCTAATTTGAAATCAACTAAATCAATCCCTTTATCAGCTAAGAAGTCTACTAATATTTCATTGATCTTAAAAGCTAACTCTTTAATAGTCTCTAATTCATCAGCGGTAGCTAATTCTTCAGCATAGATATGATACTCATTAATCATCGGATCTCCTAAATCATCATCTTTATAATAAAACTCTAAAACCGGCTTCTTTAATTCAGTTCCTTCTTCTAATCCTAATCTTTTAGCCAAACTACCAGCGGCTATATTTCTCATTACAACCTCTACTAAAATAATATCTAACTTCTTAACTAATATATCTATCTCATTTAACTGTTCTATAAAATGAGTAGGGATGTCATTCTCCTCTAATAATTCGAAAAAGATAGTAGATATTTCAGCATTAAACTTGCCTTTTTCAGCAATCTGACCTTTCTTTTCACCATTGAAAGCTGTTGCATCATCCTTATACTCTACAATAACCTTGTCATCTTCCTCAGTTTCATAGATTCTTTTCGCTTTACCTTCATAAAGTTCCTCTAACTTCTCCATTATTATACCTCCAAATTTCTAAATTTCTAACTCATTCTTCCAATAGTTAACTACTTTTTCTGTCTTCTCTACGGCAATTCCAATATATTCTTCAGGGTTAATCAATAGCTTCTCCTGTTTCTGATTTAATTTATCCCAATAAAGTTTTAACTCATCTTTTTCTTGAATTAATTCCCGTAAGGTTTGTCCTGACTCTTGGGACTCTAAAGTTAATCTCCTTACTGCTTCGTGAGCATCAGGATGTCCTAAAGAAGCTAATAAAATATATAGAGGTTCAGCTACTATCATCTCTTTACTTTGGTCAAAGTTACTTTTCATATTTTCTTGATCTACAACTAACTTCTTACAAGTCCTAATCAGACGGTTAACTGCTGATAAAAAACCAACAATTATTTCCGGAATGAATCTGCTTGAGGCTGAATTAGTTAGATCTCGTTGATGTTCAGATAATTGATCTTGATAGATAGTAACCATCCGTGGCATAAATTCTTTCCACATACTCTTGACATTTTCATAGTTGATAGGATTTCTTTTGTGAGGCATTGTTGAAGAACCAACTTGATCTTTATCGAAGTACTCACCTACTTCACCAATCTCTGATCTCTGTAAGTGACGCATATCATCACTAAAGCTAGCAATCACCCCAAAACAAGAGACTAAAGAATGTACAAAGTCAGTTAGGTATTCTGGCTCTACTATTTGAGTAGAGTAATTTCCTGCTTTCAAATCTAATTCGGCTAATACATTAGCTTCAAACTCTTCTGGGTCATCAAAAAATAAATGACTAGCATTATAAGCACCTACTGCCCCAGAAATCTTGCCTTTTAGCTGCTGTGTAGTCTCATCTATAGCTTTAATTCGATTCCCTAAGCGATCAACATATTCAGCAACTGCAAATCCAAAAGTAACCGGTACTGCATGTTGCCCATGGGTTCTACCAGTCTGAATCGTTTCTTTCTCTCTCAATGCAATCTCCATTAATACTTTCTCTAATTCTTTTAATGTAGGTAAGATCAATTCCTCTGAACACTTTTTGTAACGTAATGAATTAGCAGTGTCTACTATATCAAAGGATGTAGTAGTAAAATGTACATAAGGCTTAGCCTCCTCACTCACCTTCCTTTGAATGCAGTTTACCAATGCACGAATATTATGTTTTGTCTTTCTTTCTTCTTTATAAACTTCTTCAGGATTTATTCCTTCGGCAGCTTTTTTTACTTCTTGAGCTACTTCCATTGAACAGATACCTGCTTTGGCTAATGCCTTAACTAATGCTACTTCTACTTCTGCTTGGCATTTAACCTTTGCCTCTTCTGATAAGTACTGAGAATATTTTTGGAATTCATCTTCACGTAAAGAATAACGATGATCCAAAGGACTAATATTTGCAAAAATATTACGAGTCACCATTCATCTTATCCTCCTCTAATTAATCTCTTTACCTCAGGAACTAACTGATAACCGATCTCTCTACCTTTTTTTAAAAGGTAAGGAATCTTATCAGTATCAGTCAAACTAATATGCGACACCTGCGGCTTAATTACTAAATCAGCGTAACTCTCTGTCTTTAAGTTTGAAATTTCTTGTCCCATAATATCAAAAGATTGCAACACCATATCTATAGGGTTCATAATTGAATTATCGTCTTGAAGCGAAAAACCTAAATCAATCGCAATCTTTATATCTACACCTAATTCATCTAGAATATCTGCTGGGACATTATCCTTTACTCCTCCATCTACTAATAATCTTTCATTAATTTCACAAGGTTCAAATAGACCAGGGATTGAAATAGTTGCTCTAATTGCTTTAGCCACCTGCTTATCAGTAACAAAAATATAATCTTTTAAGTTCTGCAAAGCAGGCACTAATCTTTCATTAACAAATACTATTAACTCTCCAGTCTCAACATCAGTAGCAGTAATAGCTACTGGAATTTCTGTTTGATTAAAAAATTTACCTTCTGTCTCTTCTACTAAAAACTCTTCAATATCATTGCCAGAAATCAAACCTCTCGGCATCCTCTTAGAAGTAGCACCTAATTTTGAAAGTAAAAGGCTGATCAAAATCCTTATTATTCTATTGAACTCTATACTTAAATCAAAATATTTACCTTCTTTAAAATTCAAGGCCAACCTCTCTAACTCTCGGGGGTCATGCCCAACACTATATAATCCAGCAATCAATCCTCCTATACTACTTCCAGCAATAACATCAATTGGAACCCTATGGCGATGAAAAACATCTAAAATACCAATATGAATAACCCCGGTTAATCCACCACCGCCAAGAGCTATACCAACTAATGCCTGAGTTGATTCTTCTCTTTCTAACATCGGCATTCACGCTCCTTTAACACATTATACTTTCATAATATTAACCGATCCTAGAAAGAGTGAAAAAAGTTATGATTGGTTTTCTAAATAATCTTTATAACCTAGTTCCTCTAATTCTGATGCTGTTTCCTTAACTGTTTCTGCCATATCTATTTTATACTCTTTAAAACTTTCTCTAATCTTTGCATCTGCTACTCCTAAAATCTGTATAGCCAATAATCCTGCATTCTTAGCCCCATTAATACCAACTGTAGCCACTGGAACTCCTCCTGGCATCTGAACAATAGAATATAATGAGTCTACTCCACTTAACTTCGAAGTCTTAATCGGCACCCCAATAACCGGTAGTGAAGTATGAGAAGCTGTCATCCCTGGTAGGTGAGCTGCTCCTCCTGCACCAGCAATAATTACTTCAATCCCTCTTTCTTCTGCTTTTTCTGCATATGCAGAAACTCGATCAGGTGTTCTATGAGCAGAAACGACCGTAATTTCATAAGGAATACCAAATTCCTCTAAAATTTTAGCTGCATCCTTCATAACTGGTAAATCAGAATCACTACCCATAATAATTCCAATTTTAGGTTTCATAAATTAAATCCCCCCACTTTTTATTAGTTTACAGTTGACAGTGAAGCCCAGAAAAAAGTTTCCGAACTAAAAGCAGAGTCTATCGTAAACCTTGACCTGAACCTAAGATAAACTTTTGACTTTAAACTTGGTTTTAACTATCAACTGTCAACTATTATCTCCCTGTTACTTTAACTAAGCTACTTGCTTCTAATGCCATTTGAGTTGCTTCCTCTACTGTATCTGCTGTGACTGTTAAATGTCCCATCTTTCTGCCGGGCTTTGATACTTTCTTTCCATAAACATGCAGTTTAAGATTAGGAAATTGTAATACTTCTTTTGTTCCAACTACACATGCTTCACCTTTATTTTCTTCTTGCCCAAGAATATTTCTCATTACCGCTGGATTTACTAAATCTGCACTTCCTAAAGGAAGCTCTGCAATAGCTCGGATATGATTTTCAAATTGAGAAGTGACACAGCCTTCTATAGAATAATGGCCTGAGTTATGAGGCCGTGGAGCTATTTCATTAATTAACACTTTACCATCTTTCGTTACAAACATTTCAATACAGAAAATACCAACACCTGCAAAAACGTTCATAACCTTTTGTCCTAGTTCCAAAGCTTTATCTTTAATAGTAGTAGAAATATCAGCCGGCACCTTAGTCTCAATTAGAATACTTTCTTCGTGATTATTCTCACCTATAGGATAAGTAATTATTTCTCCTTCAGTGCTTCGACACGCTAAAACTGAAATTTCTTTAGTGAAAGGCACGAATTCTTCTACCATTAATAAATTATCTCCTGCTCCTAAGGCTTGATAAGATTCTCCAATCTGATCTTCATCTTTTATTAGTGCATTACCTTTACCGTCATAACCACCTGTGCAGCTTTTTAACATTATAGGATAATTAAATTTAGCCGCTGCTTCTTTAATATCTTCTATTGTAGATACTCTTATAAAATCTGGAACAGGAATACCCTCTGCCTTTAATAATTGTTTCTGATTATATTTATTTTGAATTATTTCTAAACTTTTAGGAGTTGGATATATACTATAACCTTCTGTCTCTAACTCTTTTAAGATATCTACTCTAATATGCTCAAACTCATAAGTTACAACATCTGATTTTTCGGCTAACTCTCTGATAGCATCTCGATCATCAAATTCAGCCACAATATGTTCATCAGTAATACTATCTGCTGGACAATGGACAGTAGGGTCTAGAATAACAACCTCAAAATCCATCTTCTTAGCTTCTAAGATCATCATCTTACCTAATTGACCACCGCCGATGATACCTATTCTTTGATCGGTATAATCCACTGATCCTCCTCCTTCATAATCATTATTTATAATTCAGCGCTTTATCCCCAATATCACTACGATAATGGACATCAGCAAAATCTATCTTTTCTACAGCTTGATAAGCTCTTTTAATTGTGTCTTTGTATCCCTTTCCTAAAGCTGTGACACCTAAAACCCTACCCCCAGCAGTTACTAATTTATTATCTTTATACTCAGTTCCAGCTTGGAAGACAACAGTATCCTTATTATCATTTGCTTCATTGATTCCCTTAATTTCTTTACCAGTTTCATAATCTATTGGATATCCTCCTGAGGCCATAACTACACATACTGCTGTTTTGTCTGACCATTCTATATTGAATTCTGCTAATTCCTCTTCGATGATCGCTTCAGCTATTTCTACTAAATCAGTCTCTAAAAGTGGTAAGACAACCTGAGCCTCTGGATCTCCGAAACGCACGTTATACTCTAAGACTTTAGCTTCTCCATCTTCAATCATCAAGCCACTATATAAAATGCCTTTAAACTTAATCCCTTCCTCTTTTAACGCCTCAATAGTTGGAACTAATATCTCCTCGTATGCTTTATGTAAAATTTCATCAGTAGCTACTGGTGCTGGCGCATAAGCACCCATTCCTCCAGTATTTGGCCCTTCATCATTATCATAAACTTGTTTATGATCTTGGGATGGCAACATTGGGATAATTGTTTCTCCATCAGTAAAAGCTAACAAAGTTGCTTCTTCTCCGGTTAAGTATTCTTCAATAACTACTCGCTCTCCAGCTTCCCCAAACTTCTGATTAACCATAATAGTCTTTATAGCCTCAATTGCTTCCTCTTCGGTTTCAGCAACAACTACCCCTTTCCCAGCTGCTAAACCTTCTGCTTTAACTACAATAGGCGCTCCTTCTTCTTTAACATAACCAATTGCTTCATCTTCATCAGTAAAAACTTCATACTTAGCAGTGGGAATATTGTATTTTTTCATTAAATTCTTAGAAAAGACCTTACTACCTTCCAGCTGTGCAGCATCTTGATTAGGACCGAAGACCTTCAATCCAGCCTCTTCAAAAGAATCTACAATTCCAGCCACTAAAGGAGCCTCAGGACCAACAAATGTTAAATCAATCCCTTCTTTTTGAGCAAATTGGAGTAACTCTTCTAAATTAGTGTCTGATATATCTACATTTTCAGCAACTTCTGCTGTTCCTGCATTACCAGGTGCTACAAAAATTTCATCTACCTTTGTACTCTGACTTAATTTCCAGGCTAAAGTATCTTCACGACCACCACTGCCAATTACTAATACCTTCATTAAATCTCTCCCCTTAAACTTATTTATGATTAGAACACAAAAAGGTTATATTGAGCAAATCATAAATTTTTCGTTCACCATCTTGGTGAATAGGAGGTAAAAATGAGGCCGAACCACAGGAAGTGGTGAGCTAATCACAGCACAGGACGTGCTATTGATTAGGAAGCCTTATTTTTACCGGATATGAACCTTAGATGGTTCGAAAAATTTATTCTATCGCGAAAGATGACCTTTTTGTGGTTAAACCATTTATTTAAAATATAAAAAAACCCAGGCAGGCAGATTCCACTGTCAACTAAGAGCAGAACCTCCCCGCCTGGGCTTTTATCCCTTCGGTGTCATCAACTGTACCGCTCGGACCAAACCATTGTCATCTAACAACGTGGAACCCTAGGTACACTTCCCCCATAGTCAGGTAGTTTACGGCCACCTGGTAGAAACTTGTGAGCCTTATTCTCACGATTATATGAGGTTATTATTCGGATATAATTCTTCTACACGTTTATAATAACAAAAAAATCTTTTTTCGTCAATATATATCTAGAATATATCCGAACTTTTTTTAATAAAATAAATTTAATATTCACTTTTATATGAATATTATTAGAAAAATTTTAATTATAATAAAATAAGACCGCTTAAGTATTAAAAAACTACAATACCTAAACGGTCAAATTATTACTATCTATCACATATTTAACCTACAAATTTCTTTAAAATCATAGTCTGTGCTCTTTTCGGACCTACTGATAAAATAGAAACTTCAGCTCCTACTAATTCAGATATTCTATCTAAATACTTCTTAGCATTCTCTGGTAATTCATCATACTCTTTCATCTGAGAAGTATCTTCTTCCCAACCAGCAAACTCTTCATAAATAGGTTCACATTCAGCCAGAACCTTTTGGTCAGTTGGAAATTCTTTTAATACTTCGTCCTTATATTTATAACCTGTACATAGTTTAATTGTATCTAAGCCATCTAATACATCCAGTTTAGTAACCGCTATGCTAGTTAAGCCATTGACTCTTTGTGCATATTTAACTATTGTGGCATCAAACCAACCACATCGTCTAGGTCTTCCTGTAGTTGTACCAAATTCTCCACCTTTATCTCTAATAAGGTCTCCCATTTTACCTGTTAATTCAGTTGGGAAAGGACCTGCTCCTACTCTAGTTGTATAAGCCTTAGCAATTCCAATTACACTATCAATCTTAGTAGGCCCAACTCCTGTACCGGTACAGACACCACCAGCAGTTGGATTCGAAGAAGTTACAAAAGGATAAGTACCATGGTCAATATCTAATAAAGTTCCTTGTGCACCTTCAAAAAGCACATTATCCTGCTGTTCAATAGCCTGATTAATTAGATAAGATGTGTCAGTTATAAATTTTTCTAATTCCTTACCATACTCCATATATTCTGCTACTAATTCATCAATACCAAATCTTTCACCGTCATAAACTTTTTCTAATATCTGATTCTTTAACTCTAAATTAGCCGTTAATTTCTCTTTGAGAACCTCTTCATCTAATAAGTCTGCCATCCTAATCCCAGATCGTGCAATCTTATCTTTGTATACCGGTCCAATTCCTTTACCAGTAGTTCCAATCTTATCATTTCCTTTTCTTTTCTCTTCTAATTGGTCTAAAGCTCGGTGATAAGGCATAATTACATGGGCATTAGAACTAATATAGAAATCTTTAACTTCTACTTCTTTATCAGCCAAATACTCTAACTCTTCTAATAAGACTTTAGGATCAACAACAACCCCATTCGCTATTACACAAGTAGTATCTTCATATAATATCCCTGATGGAACCAAATGTAACCTAAGCTCTTTCTCACCAACAACTACTGTATGACCAGCATTATTCCCTCCTTGATACCGTACTACAACATCTGCCTTTCGAGAGATCATATCAGTAATCTTTCCTTTACCTTCATCTCCCCACTGTGATCCTACCACAACTACAGTTGCCATTAGTAAAACCTCCATTTGTTCTCTTTAGATTTATTACTTGCTCAATATTAATCTTTTTATATTTTAAGCACTTATCTATTCTAAACCTAGTCTAGTAAAGACTTGGTCAATATTTCTTAGGTGATAATCATAGTCAAATATTCTTCCAATCTCTTCCTTGCTTAAATACTTTAAAATATCCTCATCAGCCAAAAGATAATCTTTAAATGGCCTATCATCCTGCCAAGCCTTTAAGGCATTACGCTGTACTAATTCATAAGCATCGTCTCTTAATAGCCCTTTATCAACTAACCTTAACATAGCTTTCTGCGAAAAGATTAATCCATTAGTCTTCTCTAAATTTCTGAGCATATTTCCTTCTAACACACTTAATTTCTCAACAACATCTTTAAATTTAGTTAACATATAATCTATTAAGATACTACTATCCGGAAAGATAATTCGCTCAACAGAAGAATGAGTTAAATCACGCTCATGCCATAGAGGTTGATTCTCTAAGGCAGCAACATTATTAGACCTAACTACTCGCGCTAAACCTGAAATACGCTCACAAGTAATTGGATTCTTCTTATGTGGCATAGCCGAAGAACCTTTTTGGCCTTTTTTAAATGCCTCTTCCACTTCCAAAATATCTGTCCGCTGTAAATTCCTAATTTCAGTCGCAAATCTATCTAATGAACCAGCAATAATTGCTAAAGTAGATATGTATTCTGCATGACGATCTCTCTGTAAAATTTGCGAAGAAATCGGTGCTGGTTTTAAGTTAAGTAACTGACAGGTCTTTGCTTCTACTTCTGGACTAATATTAGCAAAAGTTCCAACAGCACCAGAAATTTTGCCATAACTGATATCCTCTTTAGCTTCTTTAAATCTCTTAATATTCCTCTGCATTTCTGCATACCAATTGGCCAATTTAAAACCAAACGTAACTGGTTCAGCATGAATACCATGAGTCCTTCCAATCATTACTTGATTTTTATATTTAATGGCTTTTTTACCTATTGCCTCGGTTACTTCTTCTAAATCTTCTAAGATTATTTCGGCTGCTTCTTTTAATTGTAAGGACCTAGCTGTATCTTTAATATCAGATGAAGTCAATCCTAAATGAATATACTTTGATTCTTCACCTAAACTTTCAGCTACTGCTGTTAAAAAAGCTAAAATATCATGTCTAGTCTCTTTCTCAATCTCTTTAATCCTATCAACAGTAAAAGTAGCATTAGCTTTAATCTCCGCTACTGCTTCCTTAGGAATCTCATCTAACTCTGCTAGGGATTCACAGACAGCTACTTCTATCTTCAACCAGTTATCAAATTTATTCTCTTCACTCCAAATCTGCTGCATCTTAGGTAATGTATACCTTTCAATCATTAAAGTTAGCCTCCTATGTAAAAGTTAATCACAATCATTCAACCAAAACACACTAATAATAATAGCAAAATAACTACCTAATGTCAAGATATAGTCGAATTTAATTGAGGTATAATAAAATAATATTCGTTTATTTTATTAATTTAGCATATTAAAGTAATAAAACAAATAAATATAATTTAGCCCTAGCCTTAAGTAATCTTAATTACTTAGACTCTGACTAAATTATATTTTAACCAATTCATATATTACTTATAATTTATTGAGCTTCTCTTCTCGCTAAATCTACAAACTTTGTATACTCTTTCTGGAAAGCAAGTTCTACTTTACCTACCGGTCCATTTCTTTGCTTACCAATAATAATTTCAGTAATTCCTGCTTTTTCTGAGTCTGGATTATAATAATCATCACGATAAATAAATGCTACCACGTCAGCATCCTGTTCAATACTACCACTCGATCTTAAATCACTTAATTGAGGACGCTTATCATTTCGCTGTTCTACAGCTCGACTCAGCTGTGATAAAGAAACTACAGGAACATCTAATTCTCTAGCTAAACCTTTAAGAGAACGAGAAATTTTCGAAACTTCTTGTTGTCTACTCTCACTATTACTACTACCTTGCATTAACTGTAAGTAATCGATTAAGATCAGATCTAGTCCGTGTTCCGCCTTAATTCTTCTTGCTTTAGCCCGCATCTCCATTACTGTAATCCCAGGAGTATCATCGATAAAGACTTTGGATTCACTCAATTTTCCAGCAGCATCAGTTAACTTATTCCAATCTCTCTCATTTAAGTAACCTGTTCGTAAACGATGGTTATCTACCTGAGCCTCACAACATAACATCCGCTGAACTAATTGCTGCTTTGACATCTCCAATGAAAAGATAGCTACTGATACATCTTTTTCAACAGCAGCATATTGGGCTATATTTAAGGCCAAAGCAGTCTTTCCCATACTAGGACGAGCAGCAATAATTATCAAATCAGAATCCTGAAAACCAGAAGTCATCTTATCTAAATCTGTAAATCCAGTCGGAACTCCTGTAACCCCACCTTTATTATCGTAAAGTTTTTCTAAATCATCAAAGGTATCCATTAATACATCTCGTATACCAGAAAAATCCTGTATAGCTCGTTTTTGTGAAATATTAAAGATGGACCTTTCAGCTTCATCTAAAATCTCATCTAGCTCTTTATCCGCTGAATAGCCTAATTTAGAAATTTCCGCCGATGATCTAATTAACTTTCTTAGAATAGACTTTTCTTCTACTATCTTCGCATAATAAGTGACATTTGCCGATGTTGGCACACTATTAGCTAATGATGTAAGGTAGGCTATACCTCCTATATCATCTAAAGCATCACGATCCCGCAATTCTTCACTAACAGTTACTAAATCTACTGGCTCTCCTTTATCGAATAAAACATTAATTACTTGAAAGATAGTAGAGTGAGCTTCACGATAAAAATCATCTGGTTTTAAGATTTCTATTACTTTAGCTATTGCGTCGCGATCTATTAACATTGAACCCAAAGTAGATCGTTCAGCATCTATACTTTGAGGTGGGACCTTATCAGTTAAATTATTTTTCATTCTATCCCCCCTAACAAGCCTGTTCATTCTCAGTGACTAATATTCTCTTTAATATATCATTAATATCTTTGACTAGGTTAATCTTTACTTCTGTTTCATTTTCTGGAACCTCTTTACGATTAGCATACGGAAGAAAGACTTCTTTAATACCTGCTTGTTTTGCTCCATAAATCTTTTCTATAATTCCTCCTACAGCTTTAACACGCCCTCGAATAGAAACTTCACCAGTAATAGCTACATCCTGCCTAATCGGCTTCTCTTGAATAGCACTAATAATAGCTACAACAATTGCTAAGCCTGCCGAAGGACCATCAATCTGTCCTCCACCAATAACATTAACATGTAAATCATAATCATTAATATCCTCACCGGTTATCTTTCGCACAACTGATGCTGCATTAAAGACCGCATCCTTAGCCATACTACCAGCTGTCTCATTAAACCTAATCTTTCCTTGCTTCTTCTTCGTAGCCGGAAAAGCAATTGCTTCTATTTCTAGTACACTTCCTAGAAAACCCCTCACTCCTAAACCAAGTACTTTACCTACTTCTGGAGTAGAGCTAGCTTTATTCTTCTGATAAGGAGTTAATCTACTTGTTTGCACAACTTCATAAATAACTTCTTCGTTAATTCTAATTTCTTCTTGCTGACGATAACCAACCTCAGTCTCATAAAGAGTTAAACCGTAAGCATCTGCTAGCATATTTACTGCTTTACGTCCCTCTATAGTATATTGACTAATTAATTCTGGAACTTTAATATCCATCTCTACTTCTAATTTTTCACTAGCATTCTTAACTATCTCCTCAATGTCTCTCTTCTGTAAAGGTTCAAAAAAGACTTCTACAGCTCGCGAACGTAAAGCAGGATTAATATCTTCTGGTGAACGGGTAGTAGCTCCAATTAATACAAAGTCAGCTGGAGCACCCTCGTCAAATAACTTCTTTATATATTGAGGTACATTATCATCATTTGGATCATAATAAGAAGAATCAAATTGAACCCTTTTATCCTCTAACACTTTCAATAATTTATTCTGTAACATCGGATCAAGTTCACCAATCTCATCAATAAAAAGCACACCGCCATGGGCATCTGTTACTAATCCAGTCTTAGGCTCTGGTACTCCCCCGTCAGCTAATTTCTTACTAGCTCCTTGATAAATAGGGTCGTGAACTGAACCTAATAATGGGTTAGTAACTTCTCTTGGATCCCAACGCAAAGTAGTACCATCTACCTCCACAAAATCTGCCGTTTCATTAAAAGGAGTGTGAGCCATCTCCTTAGCCTTATTCAATGCTAATCTGGCCGCTGTCGTCTTACCTACTCCCGGTGGTCCGTAGATGATAATATGTTGAGGAAAAGGAGAAGCTAACTTAGATAATAAAGCCTTGACTGCTTTCTCTTGTCCTACAATCTCTTTTAAATTAGTAGGTCGTAAGATTTCCATTGCCGAACGAGTTAAGCCTTGTGTCTCTAATTTTTCTAACTCACCATATTTCTTTAAAGTAGCTGGATTATCAGCTGTATTTTTGCTTTCTTCAGCAATAATCTCTTTCTTAATCTCTTTTAAGTACTCCTCATGCCGTTCCTGCATCTTATCTGCTATCTTCTTCTCTAATTCATCATTAATCGATTTCTGAACGAATAATTCTGAAATCTCTTCTTCTAAAACCGATAATAATTCTCTAGGAGTACCTTTTAACTCTTCCATTGTAGGATCTTCATAAACAATTCTCTGTAAAGCAACCAATTGATTATCAATTGCTTCAGATTCCATCAAATCTAAAGCATCTAACTTACCTGCTTTTAGAACTAATTTATCCATCCCATAAAACTCAGCTAAAAGCTCAAAGAGAGCAGTTACCTGATATTGTAACTGCTCTTCTTTTTCGTCTTCACAAGCAACCCCTTTTTGCCCCTCTTTAAGTAGCTTTTCTATATTATCTTTCATCTTAACTCCTTTCTAAGCTTCAGTAACTTTAACCTTTACTGTAGCAGACACATCTTTATGTAGGTTTATTTCAACCTTTTTTGTGCCTAATGTCTTAATATTATCATCTAATTCTACTTTTCGTTTATCAATCTTAATTCCTATTTCATCATAAATTGCATCAGCAATATCATTAGTAGTTACTGAACCAAATAACTTACCCATTTCCCCAGCCTTTACCGGGATTTCTAAAATTAAATCTTCTATCTTATTAGCCTTTTCTTTTGCTTCTTCTAACTCTTTCTTCTTTTGTCGTTTCTTAGCTTTCTTCTTTGCTTTCAATTTGGATAACTGAGCATCATTAGCTTCAACAGCTAACCCCTTTGGTAACAAATAGTTACGGGCATGTCCATCAGCTACCTCAACTACCTCTCCTTTATTCCCAATATTATTAACATCTTCTTTTAAAATAACCTTCATATCTACTTCCTCCTTTAAATTATATAATAGATTAAAGCTATTAACAACACCATCTAACTAGTAAATACTCCTAAGGTTAGGAGCATTAACCCATCCTTCAATCATCTAACTTCCTATAGTCAAACCAAGTGTCTAAAATACCTAAAAAGGATAAAATTTGGTTTACAGGAAGAATAACTAAAATAGCTAAAATTATCTTTTGCAATGTATTAGAAATATTAAACCTCTTTAAATAGTAAGCTGCTATTGCTAACCCTTGAATAAAGAAGATAAAGTTAAAGACCATGTATATATTCTTACCTATATTAGTATTAATTAAAAGAATACCCAATATAAAACCAACGGTTAAATATTTAGGAAACCTCCATTCTACTAAAGGAGGAGGCTCTTCATACTCATAACCTAATCTATTTAAAGCATTTATTGCTATGTAATAATTAACTAAGCCATTTATGGCACTAGCTGTTAGTATCAGAGCCGGGGCAATAGTAACGAACATATCTATTAATTCTTGCTGGGTAGCCTGATCAATTCCTAAGCTTTTGTACTGTTGCAAAACTGTATTAATAATAGGCTCAATACTAAAATCAAGTAAGTAAAAATTCACTCCAAGAATTAATAAGGTAGAAATAGTAGAAACTATAATAGCAATCATTATTATCTTTGTCGATGAGAATTCTTCTTCAAAAGCAGCACCTAAAACTACTCCAATTAGCCCAAAACCAAATAGAACCATTAAAGACATTAGAAAGTTAATCAACATACCTAATAAAATAGCACTCAATATCGTCGTCAAAATACCAATCTTAGTCCCCTGCCGCACCCCAACAACTATAATTGGTAACGGTAAAACCAATATCATAACAATCCCAAATAGCGGTAGATACGAGCCAATTAATGCTAATAATACTGTTATAGCACTAAATAAAGCTCCTTCAACTAAACCTTTCGTTTCTAATGATGCCAAAACTGTCACCTCTCATTTATCTTTTTTTAATCAAATGCTTTAATAATAGACTCAAGTCACCATACCACTCTTCAATTTTGTGTTGCTGATCTATATTTTCTCGTAAATTATCCTGTATCTTTCTTTCCAATCTATTAGGAGAAACACCTAATCTCTTTGCTAATAAATAAGCCGCAATTATCAAATTAGCTAATGCATCAGTTATCTTCTCTTGATTATCTTTGAGCATCACTTTAAAAAGGTGAGAAATGCTACCTAAGAGTTCACTCTTTAACCATTCTATTACTTTTAAGTTCTTAGTAATATTATTCTTTTGATCTTTATGATTATATTTTCTCATTTAATCCCTCCTAATTCCAATTAACTAAATTATATAAGTAAATTTTATAATTAATTGATGTAATCAACTTAAATCAAAATAAACTGTATTAAGATAAATTCTTGAGAAAAATATTTTTTCCTGCTTAAGATAAGAAAAACAGAGAGGGCACCCTCTCTGTTTTAAACCTTAATCAATTGTAAACGGTAGTAAAGCAATATTTCTTGCTCTTTTAATAGCTTTGGTTAATTGTCTTTGATGTAAAGCACAATTTCCTGAAATTCTTCTTGGTATAATTTTACCACGATCAGTAATATACTTTTCTAACTTATTAGCATCTTTATAATCTATATGATCTACTTTATTAGCACAGAATTCACATGATTTATTTCTTCCGCGTCCCATCTAGTCTACCTCCTTCTATTCAAATTCTAAAATGGAACATATCTATCGATAAATATATCTTATTAATCTACACTATTATTCTTCGTCTTTTAAAATTAAGAACTTAAGAATAGTATCAGTAATTCGATAAACTCTTTCTAATTCATCTACAGTTTCAGCTTCACCTTTGAAATTAACCACTGTATAGTATCCAGCTTTATAGTCTTGAACTTCATAAGCTAATTTCTTAGTCCCCCATTTATCTGCCTTAACAACTTCACCTTTAGTATTATTGATAGTATCAAGAATCTTTTCTACTACTGCTTCTGTTGCTTCGTCATCTAAATCAGGATTTACAATAAAGACTGTTTCATATTTACGCATTATTGATTCACCTCCTCCATATGGGCTAAGACCCTATCTTCTCAATAGAGCATGGATTCTAAATTATTATAACACTTTTCTGTTCAAATTGCAAACACTAAACATTAAATCTAAAGTAGCATACATCGCCATCTTTAACGATATAATCTTTACCTTCTAATCTTAATAGCCCTTCATCTCTTGCTTGAGCAAATGAACCAACCTCTATTAGGTCATCATAACTAATAACTTCGGCTCTAATAAACCCTTTTTGCATATCAGTATGTATCTTACCGGCGGCTTCTGGAGCAGTAGACCCTTCTTTTACTGTCCAAGCTCTAACTTCTTTCTCACCTGCGGTAAAGAAAGTAATTAACCCTAATAATTTATAGCCAGCTCTAATTAATTTATCTAAGCCAGACTCTTCAATACCTAATTCTTCTAAGAAAAGCTCCTTTTCATCATCATCCAACTCTGCTATTTCAGACTCTACCTTAGCACTAACAGTAATTACTTCAGCATTCTCTCCGGAAGCATAATCCTTTACAGCTTGTACATATTCATTATCCACTGCATTCACTTCATCTTCACTTACATTTGCTACATAAAGGATCGGTTTAATAGTTAATAGATGACAATCTTTAATGACTGTTTTTTCTTCAGTTGAAAGGTCTACACTTCTTATTGGTTCCCCTTCTTCTAAAGCAGCAATAACTTTTTCTAAGACTTCCATTTCCTCTTTATATTTTTTCTCTCCTGTCTTTAACATACGTTCCGTCTTCTCTATTCTATTTTCAATTGTCTCTAAATCAGCCAGTACAAGTTCAGTATTGATAGTCTCAATATCACGGATCGGATCTATACTACCTTCAACATGGGTAATATTTGTATCGTCAAAGCAACGAACTACATGAGCAATAGCATCGACTTCTCTAATATGGGATAAAAATTTATTCCCTAAACCTTCTCCTTCACTAGCTCCTTTAACTAAACCCGCTATATCAACAAATTCAATTGCGGTTGGAATCGTCTCCTTTGGTTCAATAACCTCAGTTAACCTATTTAAACGTTGATCTGGAACGTCAACTATCCCCACATTAGGGTCTATAGTACAGAAAGGATAATTCTCTGCTCCAGCACCTACCTCAGTAATCGCATTAAATAATGTAGACTTACCTACGTTTGGTAAACCTACTATTCCACATGTCATTCCCATTAGTAATTAGCATCTCCCTCGTTAATTTTAAATTTAAGCACAACAATGATTATAACTTATATTGGATTTATCTTCAAGTTAAACTTAAAATCAATCCATAACTTTTTCTTTAACGCTCTTTTCAAATTTCTTTCTTGGCAACATAATTATTCTTTCACAACCTAAGCATTTGACCCTAAAGTCCATTCCTGTCCGCAATATCTCCCATCTATCTTCCCCACAAGGGTGTTCTTTTCTAAACTTCACTACCTCTCCTACTTCAAATTTCATCTACATCACACTCCTTACTTTCAGTAATAAGCACTCGTTTAGGATAAGGAATCTCAATATCCTCAGCATCTAGCTTCTCTTTAAACCTCTGTCTTAACTTTCGTTCGACAGCCCATTTCTCCATTGGTGTTACCCACGCTAAGGTTCTTAAAGTTACACTTGAATCTCCTAATTCTTCTACTCCTACAACCTCCGGGCCTTTCTTAATATCCTGCATCTCTTCTGCTAATTCTTTAGAATAATTTTTAAGAATTTCAATTACCCTTGCTATATCTTCATCATAACCAATTCCTATATCAACCACTATTCTACTATCTGCTGCAGTAAAGTTCGTCACCTGTTTTATTTCACCATTAGGCACTATATGTACATCACCATCAAAATTCTTAATCTTAGTAATTCGTAAGCTTATCTCTTCGACAATCCCCGAAACACCTGCAGTTTCAATATAATCACCAATGCTAAATTGATCTTCAAAAAGAATGAAAAAACCAGTAATTACATCTTCTACTAAGCTACGGGCACCAAAACCAAAAGCCAATCCAGCTATTCCAGCACCAGCTAAAATAGAAGTAGTTGGAATCCCTAAAACTTCTAATGCCATAGTCGCACCTATAAAGTATACTATATAACGAGTTACACTCTTTAACAAAGGGTTTAAAGTCCTAGCTCGCCTACTTTTAACCAATCTATCATTCTCTTTAAAGACTTGATCAATCAACATATAAGTTAATCGCTTTAATAAATTTCCTAAAATTATAATCCCTACTAGTTGTAAAATTGCTACTCCAATCAATATTAAATTATTTGGTGCAACTACTTTTGTAAGCATCTTAATTAATTTTTGATATAAGTCTGTTAATTCCATTCTAACACCTCCTACTTATTCCTTCACCTTTATTATTTCACCATCTTTAAGATAAATCCTGGTAACTCTAGAACTAATCTGTGACACAACTTCATAATTAATAGTGCCTATCTTACTAGCTAATTCTGTTACTGTTATCTCATCTGAACCACTTTTTCCAATTAACACTACTTCTGACTCTAAATCTAAATCAGAAATTCCAGTTACCTCTATCATTAGTTGGTCCATACATACCCTACCTAATATCTTTCTTCTCCTTCCTTTAATTAATACATCACCTTGATTCGATAATAACCGTGGATAACCATCGCTATACCCTAAAGGTATAGTTCCAACCTTAGTAAAATCAGTTGTAGTATAAGTACAACCATAACTAATACTATATTCCGGTGGTAACTCTTTAACATAAGCTAGTTTAGCCTTCCATTCTAATGCAGACTGTAGGTTTAATTCAGTAGTAATCTCTGGTGAAGGTGGTAATCCATAAAGAGAAATTCCGGTCCGTACCATATCAAATCTGCTTTTAGGATATTCAAATGTAGCCGCGCTATTGGCTAAATGTCTGATTGGGACCTCTATACCTTCCTTCTTTATCTCCTTAATTAAATCACTGAATCTATTTATCTGCTGATGAGTATACTCCTGCCCTTCTAATTCATCAGCAATAGCCAAATGACTGAAAACTCCCTCAATATTAATATAAGGCAGTTTATTAACTTCTTTAATTAATTTAAAAGCATCATTTGTTAAGACACCTATCCTCCCCATGCCCGTATCTACTTTTATATGTATATCTATTTCTTCTTCTATCTGACTTCCATACTTAGAAATAGCCTTTGCCATTTCTAAAGTAAAGATAGTAGGAGTTAAATTATACTCGACTAACTCTTGGATTTGGGATGAATAAATAGGACTTAAAATTAAAATTGGCACCTTAATTCCTGCTAATCTCAATTCCTTTCCCTCTTTTAATAATGCTACCGCTAGTCTATCTGCACCATTATTCAAGGCAGTCTTTGCTACCTCAACTGCTCCATGACCATAAGCATTGGCTTTTACTACTGCCATCAATTCTACTTCTGAGCCTATATAATTCTTAATTTCTCTTGCATTTTGAGCAATAGCATCTAAATCTATCTCTAACCAAGCCGGTCTCAATCCGTCTAATACTTCTCTACTACTCATGTTTTGCCTCCTAAAAAGATTACTTCAAACTTATCTAAAGTTCTTTAACATATTTATAATTTCAGCTATAAATATCAAACTCCTTCTTCAATGACCTTTTCTTTATAATATAATCTTACTCTTCAAGTAATTTAAAAATAAGAATATTAGAATCAACCCTCCAATATATCCTAAGAAAGGATAGACTACTGCTACTAATGAATCAAAACGAAATTTAGATAATAAGAAACTAAATATAACTAAGAAGGTCAACATCTTATTCTCTTGAAGAGAAAAACGCTCTTTACTCCTAATTACTAGCCCATATAAACTACTAGTAGCCGTAGTTATCATTGCTGACCAAAGAACTACTGAATAAAGAATATATAAGCCTTTATTATGATAATTTAGAATTTTTAAAATAGGGATTTGACTCTCTGTAATTAAACTCAAATTTTGTACTAACAAAATGTTAATGACCAAAGCTAATACTACTAATAGCCCCCCTGCTAATATACTTCCTTTCTTTAGAAGATTTAAGTCATTAATCTGAGTAGGTATCGCAATTAAAACCGGTAATGCTAAAAAGTAATTATAAATAACATAAATAATAGAATAGAGAAGCCAATTATTAAATACTATATTATTATAACCTTGTCCTTGTAGATTAAAACTGAGATTAGATTCTACATTAAACCAAAATGTTATAAATACAATTAATATTAAAACTGGAATCAAGAATAAGTTTAAGTTCATAACACCTTCTATTCCAAACTTAATTGCAGATATGACAATAATAATAGTTAATAATATACCTAAATTTTTGTCCACTCGAAAGTAATTATTAAATATTTCCCCGCTCCCAGACAACATAACTACAAAACTACCAAGTAAGAAGAGTAAAATAACTGAATCAGCTAGAGAACCTAGCCTTCTGCCCCCTAGTTGGTAGAATAATTGACTATAATTATTTAAATTAGAATTAATACTTATTTTAAAAGTAATATATCCTAAACTTGCGAGTAAGAGACCGCAGGTTATAATACCTAGATACCCCCAGAATCCATGCACAGTAAAAAATCTAAAGATTTCTTGCCCAGAAGCAAAACCAGCACCAATTATAGCACCTATATAGGTCGCTGCAATACGAAAGATATATCTATAATCTTTTTTCAAACTCTTCTCTCCCCCCCAAAAGTTTTAGTTACAACTAATTATATTCCTTCGAATAAATCTTTATTATTAAACTATACCAAGATTTAACAGGTTATTTAAGTTAGATTTTACATATATTAAATTAAAGCTTTATGTTTTAATGGGAGGTATTAAATTAATGGGTAATTTTGAAGCCATCACTTGTAAAAATTGCGGGCGTCAAATTATGGATCTTAACTTCTTTGCTAATACTCAAACTGTCTGTAACAATTGTGCTAAAAAGAATAATAGGATAGATAAAGTAGTAGGAAAACTTCAAAAGCAGAAATTCTTAGAGGAAAGACGAGTACATATTGACGATAGATTAGCAGCTAATAAGTTAAAGAAGTTAATCAATAAATCTTTAAGTGAATTATACAACAACTCTTATAGTCAACTTATTATCTTATGTATAGGAACCGACCGTTCTACTGGTGATGCCTTAGGGCCTTTAGTCGGTAGTAGATTAAATCGAATTATTGCTCCTCAAATACCTGTCTTCGGTACTTTAGAAAATCCAGTTCATGCTACTAATTTAGAAAAAAATAGAGAATTCATTGCGCAGGAGTATTTTAAACCCTTTATCCTAGCTATAGATGCCGGTTTGGGTAAGAATAAAAGTGTAGGTTCAATTAGCGTCAATCACGGTGCCCTTAAGCCTGGCTCAGGAGTGAATAAGAATTTATCTCCTATAGGAAATATGCATATTACTGGCTTAGTCAATATTGGTGGTTATATGGAGTATTTTGTATTACAAAGTACCAGATTAAGTCTAGTAGTTAAAATGGCTAAACTAATCTCACGAGGAATAAGTTGGGGATTAAGAAGCAAAGGTTTCTTAAACTAATTATCTTCATCTTAATTCCCCTAATAATCTCTTGTTATCCTATGTGAAATTTATTTATCCTTCTTGCCTTCATCTTTTTTCTGCTTATCCTTCTTTTCTTTATTATTAAACCTTTTAGTAATTGCTGCTTTTGATTCACTCTTGCCTTTAAAAGTAGCACCATCTTCTATAATCAAATTAGCCATCTTAATATCACCAATTAATGTTCCTGTAGAAACAATTACTAACTTCTCATTAGCAGTTACATTACCTGTTATACTACCAGCCACCGTTATATTCCTAGCTTCTATATCTGCTTCTAAAACTCCATTCTCTCCAATTACTATATCTTCTTTTACATTCAGTTCTCCCTTCAATTTTCCATCAATCCTTAAAGAAGTGTCTGCATTGATAGTACCTTTAATCTCTGTACCTTCACCAATAATAGTTTCCATGCCTTTAGAATTTCTCTTTTGTTTATTCGTCTTCTTCTTATCCTTTCCACCAAATAACATATGTGATCCTCCTTAAGATTAATCAAATATTTATTTTAAATAAGGCAGTGGGTCTACAGGTTTACCATTGACTAAAATTTCATAATGCAAATGTGGCCCAGTACTACGTCCAGAGTTACCTGTATAAGCAACTACATCTCCTCTTTCAACTCGTTCCCCAATTTCAACATTTAAGCGTTGGTTATGTGCATAAATCGTACGAAAACCATAACCATGATCAATAACAACCGCCCTACCATAGCCACCTTTCCACCCAGCATAGATAACCTTCCCTGCACCTGTAGCATAAACCTTTGTTCCATACCAAACACCTATATCTAATCCTTCATGTATTGTCCTTTCACCAGTAACAGGATGGGTTCGATAACCAAAATATGAAGTTATCCTTTTTTCTTCAGTTTTAAGAGGCCATCCAGTTGGTTTAGAAGCTAAATAATCATTATATTCAATTACCGAACTCTTTAATTCTTTTAATTCCAATTTCTCTTTTGGAAAGAGAGTCTCTAATTTCGAAAAATTATTTGCAGTATTATTAACCAAATTAATTATATGATTATTATCCGAACTAGAACTTAGTTCATATCTATTATTTAAACTAACTTGTTGAGCATCAGAATATGTATTTTTACCTTCTTTTTTACTAATTTTTTGCTTAGAAGTATCAAAGTTAATTAATTGTTTTATTTCTTTATTTGTCTTTTGAATTTCCTTAAATTTAGTATTCAATATCTTAGCTTCTTGTGATAAAGTATGTAGTCTACTTTTTAATCGTTTATTTTGTTTTTTAACTGATTCTAAATGTGCAATAGTAGATAAAGCTTCATTGCTCTGCTGATAATAAAAGAAAAAACCAAAACTACTTCCTATCAAACATATTAAGATAAGACTAATTAATAGTTTAGGAATAATTCTTGGGATTTGAAATGTAATCATATCGCCATCGGAGTGAGGAACTACTTTAATTGTAATTCTTTTCTTTTGCTTATCATAAGACACTATTGCTCCTCCTTTCACAAATACATTTTTCCTTAAAAAAACTGTCTAATATTCTTTATTCGATAAAAAAAACAATTTTCCTCTTTATCTTTATAATACTAAAATAAAATTATTAAAAAAGCCTTATTCTCTGTCATCTGACGAAGAATAAGGCTTGTTTTCTAAATAACTATTAAATAACTTAACCCAATTGCCACAAAAATACTAGGTAGCAAGTTACCTACTTTAATCTCTGCTATTTCTAAGATATTAATGGATATACCAATAATTAATAATCCTCCAGTAGCAGTCATTTCAGCTATAATTTCTGGAGTCAAAATTGCTTGCACACTACTAGCTAATAAAGTTATAAGACCCTGATATAATAAGACAGGTAATGAAGAAAAGATAACTCCAATCCCCATAGTAGAAGCAAAGGCTATTGCTGAAAAACCATCTAGCATAGATTTAGCATATAATGTTGAAGGGTCGCCGGTTAAACCATCCTGAATTGCCCCCATAATTGCCATTGCTCCTACACAGTATATTAAAGTAGTCCTCACAAAAGCTTTAGCTACACTTCCTCCTTCAGAACTGAATTTACTCTCTATCCATTCCCCAAATTTATTTAGTCTAGTTTCAATCTTTAATAGTTCACCGATAACCGCACCAATTAAGAGACTAAAGATGACCACTGGTGGATTATTAGTCTCTAAAGCCATCTGCCCTCCAATTAATAAAACCGCCAAACTTAATCCCTGCATTACTGTTGTCTTTAAACCATCTGAAAGTCTATGCCCTAAAATAACTCCTAAACTACCACCTGCTATAATAGATACCGTATTTACAATCGTGCCCTTCACAAATTTCATCCCTTCTTTTTTATAGGTCTTATCCTTTTTTAAATTTGGACCTAATTATTCAAACTCTTAAATCCTTTTAATTGTCAATTGTCAATCGTAAATTGTCAATTATTTTTAACCCTGTACTTCTTTCGCAATCCCTCTAATTGCAGTCAATAACTCTTCACAATCATCTTTAGTATTAAAAATACCTGGACTGATTCTAACCGTTCCTTGCTCATCAGTACCTAAAGTTTGATGAGCTAACGGTGAACAATGTAGTCCAGTTCGCACTCCAATATTAAAAGCTCTATCTAAAATAAAGCCTACTTCTGAAGCAGCTTCTCTACCAATATTTATTGATATTACTGCTGCTTGCTTATCTATATCTTGTGGTCCATAAATCTTAACTTCTGGAATCTTAATTAGTTCTTCTAATAAGTATTCTGTTAATTCTAATTCATGTTTCCTTAAGTTATCAATCCCTTTATCCAAAATATAATTAATTCCTGCTCCTAACCCTACAATCCCTGGGCCATTTGGCGTGCCACTTTCATATCTATCAGGAATAGTTTCAGGTTGATAAATAGCTTCTGAATTACTACCTGTCCCCCCTTGACGAAGACTTTTTAAACTTAATTTCTTATTAATATACAACCCACCAACACCCTGTGGGCCTAATAAACCTTTGTGACCAGGAAATGCCATCAAATCTATATTCAATTTTTGAACATCTATTTCGTATACACCTGCTGTTTGAGCTACATCAACCATAAAGTTAATATCTTTCTTATTAGCTAATTGACCTATCTCTTTAATAGGCATCAAAGTTCCGGTTACATTAGAAGCATGGGTTGTAATTATTAACTCAGTATTATCTTTAATTGAACTTTCAATATCCGCAATTAATAATTCTCCTGTTTCATAATCACAATCTACTACACTTATTTCTATTAATCCTTCTCTTTCTAGATGCTTTAGAGGTCTAATAACCGAATTATGTTCCATACTGCTAATAATCACATGGTCACCTTTAGTTAAAATCCCCCTTATTCCTAAATTAAGAGCGTCTGTTGTATTTAACGCAAATACTACCTCAGCCGAATCCTCAATATTAAAAAAATCTGCTATTAACTCTCTAACAGCAAATATTTCTCTACTAGCAGCATTAGCCAATTGATGTCCAGCGCGACCTGGATTAGCACCTTTATTACGCATAAATTTATCCATTTTATCATAAACAACTTCTGGTTTCGGAAAAGAAGTTGCAGCATTATCAAAGTAAATCAAGATTATCCCCCTTCCAAACTCCATATTTTCATTTACCTCTATATCTAATCATAATCCTCTGAATATATCTTTCTCTAAATATCCTTATTCCCCTTTTTAAAATACTCCAACTTTCCAGTAGTTTATCAACTAAAGAGATAATTTTTCGCATCTAATTCTAATTATCGGCTAAAAAACCAGAATAACAGTTATTATTCACCAATTAATTTATTGTTTCCAAATTCTTTTAGCTAAAGGAAAAGGCTCTAATGCTCTATCTAAAATACCATGAACATGTGCAATCAACATTCCATAGTTAATAATAGGAATCCCTAAACTATCAGCTTTATTTAAACGATACAGTATTTCTTTACGATTAGTCATACAACCCCCACACTGAACAATCAAATCATAATTATCTAAGTCATCTGGAAACTCTCGACCAGAAACATGCTCAAATTCTAACTCTCCGCCTACCATCTGTCTCAACCAACGAGGAATCTTAACTTTTCCTATATCATCAGCCGTACGATGATGAGTACAGGATTCAGCAATCAACACCCGATTGCCAATTTCTAAATCATCAAGTCCTTTAACTCCCTTAGTTAGAATTTCTAAATCCCCTTTATAGCGAGCAAATAAAATTGAAAAGCCAGTCAACATAATATTTTCTGGTACATCAGCAGTTACTTCCTTAAACACCTGGGAATCAGTTACAACAAGCTTAGGCTCTTTATTTAAACTATCTAATGCCCCTTTTAATTCTCCTTCTTTAACCACAACTGCCTGACCATCATTATCTAGTATATCACGTAAAGTCTGCACTTGTGGTAAGATTAATCTTCCTTTGGGAGCAGCCAAGTCAATAGGTACTACTAATATTACTATGTCTTGAGGGTTAATCATGTCACCAATTATATGCGGTTTTTCAAATTTTTCTGGTGCTTTTAAAGCTATCTCCTTCTTTAATCCTTCAATCCCCTCTCTTGTTATAGCACTAACCTGCAATAATTTAATCTTTAGCTCTTTTGCTAACTCTCTTATATTTATTTCTTTAACTTTATCTTCTTTATTTACTACTCCTATAACTGGAATTTCTCTTTCTTTAATTTCTGCTAGTAGTTCTTTCTCATAATTATCTATTCCTACTTCAGGGTCTATTACTAAGATAGCCAAATCTGTTCTACTCAATACTTCCTTGGTCTTTTTTACCCTCAGACTACCTAATTCACCTACATCATCTATTCCAGCCGTGTCAATCATAACTACTGGCCCAATAGGTAGGAGTTCCATTCTTTTATAGACAGGATCAGTAGTTGTTCCTGCTACTTCTGAAACGACAGCTAAATCTTGATTAGTTAATGCATTAATCAAGCTAGACTTTCCGGCATTCCTTCTGCCAAAGATTGCAATATGCAGTCTATTAGCCTGTGGTGTTTCTTCCATTGATATCACTCCTATCTATTCTTCTTAATTTATCTAAATTTAAGTATCCCGGTATCTTTCTATTAGCCGCTAAGATAGACTCTACCGCCCAATCTAAATCTACCATATTCTTATTACTATAGATTTCATAATTTTTTCTTAGATGAGGTGGAGTCATAATCAACATAATTACGTTAGCCCCCGCCTGCAAAGCCTTTTCTTGACCTTCTGGATCTAGAGAGGCTATGGCAGTAGTAGCTGGAATAAAGACATTTTGACATACTAATCTCATAACTGCTATTACCTTTAACGATAGTAATAGATCTCCAGAATCTATATCTTCATACGGTGTACTATCTGCTGGTAGGAATGGCCCGATACCGATCATATGAATCCCATATTTCTTATGAAACAGAATGTCTTTGGCTAAATCACCTATAGTTTGATTTGGCAATCCAATTATACTCCCTGAGCCTGTAATATAACCTAACTCTTTAAGCCACTTAATATGTTGTAAACGTTCTTCATAATTATCATCCGGATGAATCTCTTTAAATAATTTTTGATTAGCGGCCTCAATCTTTAGTAGATAGTTATTAGCTCCTGCTTCTTTAAATAATCTATATTCCTCTTCACTTCTTTCGCCTAAACTTAGGGTAATCCTCATTCCAAATTCCTCTTTAATCCTCTTGATAATTCTAATTATTTTATCTGTAGTATACCACGGGTCTTCCCCTGACTGTAGAATTACCGTTTCTATTCCCATTTCATATATTTCACGAGTAGATTCTATAATTTCATCTTCAGTCATTCTATATCTTGTTAAACCTTTATTCTGCTTTCGCACCCCACAATAATTACATCCTTTATTGCAATTATTTGAAAACTCAATAGCTGCCCTAACATCAACTGTATCTTTTACAGTCTCCTTCCTAATACGATTAGCTGCTAAAAATAGAGCATCCAACTCTTCTTCTGTATCTGCTTCTAAAAGTACTTTTATCTCTGATAGATTTAAAACTTCATCTTTTGCTACTTTCTTTAAAGTACGCATGAAGTTTGGATTAATATTTAATTCCCAAAGATCACTCCAATCGGATAAACGATTCTTTTTCTCTATGTCATATATATCTTGCCATTCAATATCTTTAGCATCAATCAATTCCTTGATTTGTGACTTATATTGCTTAGAAAACCTAATTGCCGTAGTGCAGGCCGAACCAATGCCTGATGGCGTTGGTATTAATTCTATTTCAAAACCATGTTGACGTAATAGTTGATCAGCCTGTAGCATATGATGCGTAGATGAACAGATTAAGACTGATTCCTCCTCTGTTTCACTTTGCTTAATAAATTTATCTCTTAAAGCCATAACTTTTCACCTCAATTCTTATAAATATATATCCCTTACTCCCTCTTTAACCTCTTCAATTCTTTTTTTAGTTCTTTTTCTTAACTTTGAGTCTTCAATTTTTCTTAATTGCTCCGAAATTAACCTTTCCCCAGATCTTTTTGTTTCACGTGAAGCATAATCTTCTAGGTATTCTTGGAAAGTAATCAAAGCATTAGGTTGACAGAACTTATGAATCTCCCCTACTTTAGCTAAATCCATAAATCTTTCTCCAGTTCGTTCTGTCCTATAGCAAGCAGTACAGAAACTTGGCAAATAATCTGAATCACAAATTCCTTTAATTACTTTATCTGGCGTTCTATGGTCAGCAGTTCTAAACTGTTTAGCATCAGCCTTTTCCTTTATATTCTCTTCCTTATAACCGCCTGGGTCAGTACATGATCCCGCACTCATTTGAGAAATTCCTAACTCTAATAATTCCTCTCTTAACTCAACTCCTTCCCTAGTAGAAAGAATCATTCCAGTATAAGGTACAGCTAAACGAATAATAGCCACTAATTTTTTAAACTCTTCATCCGAAACTGGCGCAGGAATATCTTCTTTATCAACCCCAAACGCAGGTTTCCATCTAGGAATAGAGATTGTATGTGGACCAACTCCATATTCTTCTTCTAAATGAATAGCATGTTCTAACATTGCTAAAACCTCATATTTATAATCATATAGACCAAATAAGACTCCTAAACCAATATCATCTATCCCAGCTTCCATAGCCCTATCCATAGCAGTCAAATGGTACTCATAATCAGACTTTGGCCCAGAAGGATGCATCTGCTCATAAGTTTGTGGATGATAGGTTTCTTGGAATAATTGATAAGTTCCAATTCCGGCTGCTTTTAATTTCTTAAAATCTTCTACTTCTACAGCTGCTACATTAACATTTACCCGCCGTATATCTCCACTCTCATAGACAGCTTCTATTGCTTCTACTACTTTTTCTATCGAAGCGGCTCTAGGATCTTCTCCAAACTCAATTAGAATTCTTTTATGCCCCATCTTCTCTATTACTTTAACTTGTTGGCCAATCTCTTCCAGAGTTAGACTAATCCTTTTTAAATCCCGATTATCTTTTCTAAATCCACAATATAAACAGTTATTAATACACTTATTACTAATATACAATGGCGCAAAAAGAACTACACGATCACCATAAATTTCATCTTTAATATTTCTAGCAACCATAAATATTTGCTCTATTAACTTTTGATCTTCTACTTGCAATAAAGCAGCTGTTTCCTCTAAGGTTAAACCCTTCTTCTCTCTCGCTTTATCTATGATTTTTATAATTTTATTTCTTGAATTATCTTGGTTGTCTATAAGTATCTCCTCAATCTTCTTATGATTAATGATGCTAGTCATCCGTATTCCTCCTTTAATTAATATTAAAAGCCTATCCAAGTTGGATAGGCTTTTATAATCTAGTTAAAGTAGTCTAATTTTAGACATACTTCTCCTTAAGCTATCTTTATGATTAGGTTCCCCCCTCTCACTTAGATTAAAAGAATATTATTTTCTCCTTTAAAACAGGTAGCCCCATTTTATTAGAGAATGTTTCACATGAAACATTTTCATGTGAAACACTTTTTAGTATATTTTACTTTTCAACAACGCCTTTTATGTGTAAGTGAACTTATTATATCTCTATTATATCATAAATGAATGATTAATTAAGGGATGATTAGAAGATTTTATTCATTAAATTTAAAAAGTATTCATCTTTAAGGTCAAAATAAATTTTATCTATCAAGATACTCTAAAACCCTAGCTAATTCTTCTTCAGAATAATATTCAATAACTATCTGCCCTTTATTCTTCCCGTGTTTTATATTTACAGGAGTTCCTAATCGTTTCCTTAGTCTATCTTCTATTACCGTTATATTAGGGTCTTTCTGTTTATGGTCAGTCTTCTTCTTTTCTTTCTCTACTTCATCTGTAGTTAAGCTCTTTATTAGCCTTTCTGTTTCTCTAACTGATAAACCATTCTCTATTATCTCTTTTGCTACTTCGCTCTGCTCTTCAAAAGTATCGAGAGCTAATAGAGTTCTAGCATGTCCAACAGTTAATGTTTCACGTGAAACAAACTCTTGTACTTTTGGAGCAAGATTTAATAATCGTAAAGAATTAGATATAGCAGAACGACTCTTGCCTACACTCTCAGCTACTTCAGCTTGAATTAAATCAAATTCTTCAATCAATCGTTTATATGCTTTAGCTTCTTCTATAGGATTTAAATCTTCTCGTTGTAAATTTTCAATTAAAGCTACTTCCATCATCTGCTGATTACTATACCTCTGAACTATAGCTGCTATTTCATCTAAACCAGCTAATTTAGCTGCACGCCAACGCCTCTCTCCAGCCACTAATTGATATTTACCTCTTGCTTTTTCTCTCACAGTTATTGGCTGAATCAAACCATGCTCTTGAATTGAATAACTTAAATCTTCCAATAATTCCTCATTAAAGTCTTCACGAGGTTGATATGGATTAGAATTAATCTTTTCAATGTCTATCTTTTTTATTTCATTCTTAGATTCTCCCTCTGAACTTTGACTAGGAATTAAAGCACCTAACCCTCTCCCCAATCGCTTTTCACTCACGATTAACCACTTCCTTTGCTAAGTTAAGGTATGCCTTCGCCCCTTTCGAACTTTTATCATACAGATTAATAGGTTGTCCAAAGCTTGGGGCTTCACTTAATCTTACATTACGAGGAATAATAGTCTCATATACTTCATTTTCAAAATAATTACATACTTCGTCTCTAACTTGCTGAGATAAGTTAGTCCGAGAATCATACATAGTTAAAACTACCCCATCAATATCTAGATCCTGATTTAAATTATTCTGAACCAAATTAATTGTATTTAAAAGTTGGCTTAAACCTTCTAAAGCATAATATTCACATTGAATTGGAACAATCACTGAATCAGCAGCAGTCAACGCATTCAAAGTCAATAAACTCAAAGAAGGAGGACAATCGATCAATATATAATCATAATCCATCTCTATTTCATTAAATGCTTTCTTTAATCTTTCTTCTCTAGATAACTTAGAGACTAACTCTATTTCCGCACCTGCAAGTTCTAAAGTAGCAGGTGCTAAGTCAAAGTTAATTAACTCTGTATTAACTATAATATCTTTAAGTTTATAATCATTAACTAAAACATCATAGATGCAATGTGTAATCTCTTTCTTATCTAATCCAACTCCACTACTAGCATTTCCCTGCGGGTCTATATCCATTAATAGTACTTTTTTATCTAATTCAACTAAACTAGCACCTAAGTTAACAGCAGTAGTACTCTTTCCTACACCGCCTTTTTGATTAACAATTGCTATAATCTTCCCCATATTATCACCTCGAGATTACTTTATTCCTTGGGTAAACGAATCTTAACTTCTACATAGTCATCTTCATCAACTTCTTCAAACTCTACTTCTAATCCACTATCTCTTATATCACGAATAGTCTTCCGGATAGTATTTAAAGAAAGTCTAACATCATTAAAGTATCTAACAACATTAATATTATCTTCGTCTTCTTCCTCACCATTAATTTCAGCTAACATACCATCAATTAGTTCTTCCATCTCCCTAACTGTGTACTCATTTTCGATCACTTGTTCAATTACGCTTACTTGTAACTCTTCAGTTGGCAGTTTTAATAAAGCTCTAGCATGTCTTTCTGTAATATTAGGATTTTTGGCCAATTGCTGTACTTCCTCCGAAAGCTTTAATAATCTTAATTTATTTGCAATCGTAGATTGACTCTTGCCTATTTGCTCAGCTAATTCCTTCTGTGTTAGGTCAAAGGTTTCTAATAATTTCTTGTAACCTACTGCTTCTTCTAAAAAATCTAAATCTTTTCGCTGTAAATTTTCAATTAAAGCAATCTCTGCCATTTCCTTTTCAACAAATTCACCAACTATAACTGGAACCTCTTTTAATCCAATTAATTTACTCGCTCTTAACCTTCGTTCTCCAGCTATTAACTCATATTCATCTTCAGAATTCTTTCTAACTGTTAACGGCTGAATAATACCATGATTCTTAATTGATGATGCTAACTCTTTCAATTCTTCTTCATCAAATTCAATTCTTGGCTGATAAGGATTAGGAATAATTTTATCGACAGGCAAATACTCAATGTCCCTTTTTTTTACATTTTTTATCTGTTCTTGACTTATTTCTTCACCATTTGTCTGAGCCCCTTCTTGTTTAAAGCCTAAAAACTTTGTTAATTGACTCTTCATTGGTACACCTCACCTTTTCATGTAGTACTATTTCAGTTATTAGTTTTATTACTTCTTTAAATACCCCTTAATTTCCTGCTTTAAAAGCCTTTTCTAATAATTTTTTCCATTAAATTGAAAAAATAGCCTTTTTAGAAGGTTTACTTCTTTATCTTAAATCTAGTAATTGCTGCTAAATTACCATCAATATAAAGTTTAATAGCATAAGTTCCTATCTGATCTGGCACCATTAACTGTTCTTCTGCTTTCTTTTTAAGACTAATATAAGATTTAACTATATTTTGCTTAAAATTAAATAATTGTAGCTGATTAATAACCCTATCCTTAGGGTCAATCCATTTAACTAAAACTCTATGTTGAATATTATCAGCTTTCCAACTAACATAATACTGGACTGCAGGATCTTCACGCAGACTAAATTCCCTTTTAAACTTTAGTGGTAACCCTTTAGAATCTAATCCATTAGTCGTCAAAAGATAATTAAACCTTACTCCTGAATCCATGCTGAAAACTAAACTAGAACTAAAAAAAATTAAAAACACCATTGAAAGAGTTATTAATGTAAGTTTATTTACTTTGAACATTTATTAACTCCTTTCTTAAGAAATCGGCGCCTGCTTAGGGGTTCCCGCCTGACGAGGGTATTTTTTGGGTGTATTCCTTACCTTATTAATAATTACTAAATTTCTTTCAGCTTCAGTATAAGGTAAATCAATAGATACTAAATCATAAAATTCAGCACCTAAAGCTTCTATCGCTGATTGTGCTTCAATAACTTCATTCTTAGCTTCAGCACCTTTCTGTGAAATAAACTGCCCACTAGACTTCAAAAATGGGACTGTATATTCACATAACACATTTAGAGAAGCAACCGCCCTAGCAACTACCAAATCATATTGCTCTCTATAGTCAGAATCTTGACCATAATCCTCCGCTCGCCCATGAATAAATTCAATATTACTTAAATTTAGTTCTCTAGATAAATTCTTTAAAAAAGTTATCCTTTTATTTGTAGAATCTAATAATGATAGTTCGATTTCAGGATTAAGAATCTTTAAAGGTATCCCCGGAAAACCTGCACCTGTACCTACATCAATAACTTTAGCCCCAGGACTTAAATCTATTACTTTCATACAAGAAATAGAATCAAGAAAATGTTTGATCACAATCTCACGAGAAGTATCAATAGCAGTTAAGTTCATCTTCTTATTCCATTCCTTCAGAACATCTATATAAGTTAAAAACTGATTAACTTGCTTTTCAGAAAGCTCCAAACCTAACTTGTTACTTCCTGTTACCAGTAATTCTTTAGTTTCCATGCTTTCACCCCTTTTTTCATTTCGAATATTATCGGCTAAGTAAACCTAGTATTTACAAGAGTTCATAAGCCCTTATAGATTTACTCACCTCAATAATAATTCTTCAATAACGATTCAACATATATCCTCCGCTTGTCATTCGCTCCGCGTCCTGCTCTACTCATTATCAAAAAACAGTTTTCCGCCCTCCATGGCTCCAAACTGTTTTTAAGAGTCGCTACGGAAATATGTTGAATAGAATATTTAAAATGACCAACATCAATAGATTGTGCTCCAAAACTAACTTTTAACCCGAAAACTCTTTTTGGGCTTCACTGTCTCGCCCAGCCTAAAAATCAAGGCTGGTCGCAAGCCTACGATAGACTCTACTTTTAACCCGAAAGCTCTTTTTGGGCTTCACTGTCAACTGTCAACTGTAAATTGTCAACTATATTAACCTAATTTGCGTAAATAAACAGTTAACAACGATACATCCGCTGGAGAGACTCCAGAAATTCTCGCCGCTTGTCCTACAGAAATCGGTTCTACCTCTTTTAATTTTTCTAAAGCTTCCGCAGATAAACCATTAATCTCATCGTAATCTATATTCTCCGGAATCTTTTGGTCCTCTAACTCCCTCTGCTTTTCTATCTGTTTTAGTTGTCGCTGAATATAACCTTCATACTTTAATTGAATCTCTATTTCTTCTTTAACTTCTGGTGCTAAATCAGGACGTTCTGGATCAATTGGTGCTAAATCTCCATAATCTAGTTCTGGTCTCCTTAATAAACGGGCTATAGTATCAATATTCTTTAATTCTGGTGTGCCAAGTTTCCTTAAATGAGCTTGTATATCCTCCTCAGGATGTAATTTGTATTTCTTTAAACGTTCTTTTTCTGCTTCAATAGATTCTTTCTTAGTTTCAAATTTTTTATATCTTTCATCAGAAATTAATCCTAGTTCATATCCCAAAGGGGTTAAACGTAAATCAGCATTATCTTGTCTCAATAATAATCTATATTCAGCTCGTGAAGTTAACATGCGATAAGGTTCATTAGTTCCTTTAGTTACTAAATCATCAATTAAAACACCAATATATGCTTCAGAACGTTTTAAAATAATAGGTTCTGCCCCTTTAAGCTCCCGAGCCGCATTTATCCCTGCCATTAACCCTTGTCCTGCTGCTTCTTCATAACCAGAAGTTCCATTAATTTGACCAGCAGTATATAATCCTTTCATTCTCTTGGTTTCTAAAGTAGGTTTTAACTGTAAAGGATTAATACAATCATACTCAATAGCATAGGCCGGTCTCATAATCTTTGCTTCTTCAAAACCAGGTAAAGTACGTAACATCTTTACCTGTACCTGTTGTGGTAAACTTGTAGAGAATCCTGAAAGATACATTTCATAAATATATTCTCCTTCAGGCTCAACAAAGATTTGGTGTCTTTCTTTATCAGGATACTTCATCACCTTATCCTCAATTGATGGACAATACCTCGGCCCTTCTCCTTCAATAGTGCCACCATATAGAGGTGAAAGATTAATATTCTCTCTAATTACATCATGAGTATCTTCATTAGTTCTAACTAACCAACAAGATTGTTGTTCTTTCTTACTAGTACTACTTACATCAGCAAAAGAAAAGGATATATCTTCATCGGTTCCCGGTTGTTCTATTAATTGTGAAAAGTCTATAGTTCTTTTATCAACCCGAGGTGGAGTTCCTGTTTTAAATCGTCTAATATCAAATCCTAATTCCTTTAAGTTACTAGATAATGCATTAGCCGGAAACTGATTATGAGGTCCAGAGTTAAAAGAATAGTTACCAATTATGATTGAGCCTTTGAGAAATGTTCCTGTAGTTAAAATTATTTTATTTCCGCGGAAATTTAATCCTGTTTTCAACGTAACACCTTTTACTTCGTCATTTTCTACTATTAACTCCTCAACAATTCCTTGTTTTAAATCTAAATTTTCTTCTTCTTCCAGAGTTTTTTTCATATTTAGATGATAAGCCTTCTTATCAGCTTGGGCTCTTAATGCTTGAACAGCCGGTCCTTTTCCAGTATTTAACATCCTAACCTGAATAAATGACTTATCAATATTCTTAGCCATCTCACCACCCAAAGCATCAATTTCACGTACAATATTACTCTTAGCTGGTCCTCCTATTGCCGGATTACAAGGCATTAACGCTACATTATCTAAATCAACAGTTAAAGCTAAAGTCTTACATCCTGATCTTGCTGCTACCAAAGCTGCTTCACATCCTGCATGGCCAGTACCAACAACGATTATATCATACTCTTTCATTCTGTATCCGCCCCTCGTCCTTTATATTCCTCAATATAAACCATTAAAACAGAGATATCTGCTGGTGAGACACCTGAAATTCGAGAAGCTTGCCCTATAGAAACTGGTCTTATTTCGTTTAACTTTTCTCTTGCTTCGTTACGCAGATTATCTAATTGATAATAATCAATTCCTTCCGGAATCAACTTCTCTTCCATCTGCTTAAACTTTTCAATCTGCCGCATCTGTCGCTTAATATAGCCTTCATACTTAACTTCTATCTCAATCTGTTCTTTAACTTCTTCTGGTAGATCCGGAACTTGATCATGAAACTCTTTCAAATTATCATAACTTAATTTTGGTCGTCTTAATAAAGTTGCTAAAGAAACCGGTTTTTTCATTCCTCCCGACCCAAGTTCTTTAAGCTTCTCTCTTACTTCTTTGGTTGGCGTAATCTGAATATCTTCTAAGTACTCTAAACCTTCTTGGATTTTCGTCTCTTTTTCTTTTACATCCTTATATAAACTCTCATCTATCAAACCAATTTCATAACCTAAAGGCATCAAACGTGAATCAGCATTATCTTGTCTTAAGATTAATCTATATTCAGCTCGTGAAGTCAACATTCGATAAGGTTCATTAGTTCCTTTAGTTACTAAATCATCAATTAAGACACCAATATATGCTTCAGAACGTTTTAAAACAATAGGACTCTCTCCATTAAGTTCTCGCGCTGCATTAATTCCAGCCATCAAACCTTGTGCACCTGCTTCTTCATAGCCAGAAGTCCCGTTAATCTGGCCAGCAGTATACAAACCCTCAACTTTTTTAGTCTCTAAAGTAGGTTTTAATTGAGTAGGTACTAAATAATCATACTCAACAGCATATGCAGGTCTCATAATTTCAGCATTCTCCAACCCAGGAACACTCCTCAAAATTTTTAACTGTTCCTCTTCAGGCATAGCCGTGGTTAAACCATTTACATACATCTCATTTGTATTTCTTCCTTCTGGTTCAATGAAGACTTGGTGAGCAGTCTTTTCTGGAAAGCGCATAATCTTGCGGTCAATAGATGGACAATATCTAGGTCCTTCACCTTCCACAATTCCTGTATTTAAAGGTGATTTAGCAATATTTTCTTGAATAACCTCTTTAGTCCTATCACCAGTATAAGTTAACCAGCATGGAATCTGCTCTCTTTCAACTCGTTCACCAGTAAAAGAAAATTGAAGCGGCTCTTCAGAACCTGGATGAATAGTCATCTTAGAAAAATCTAAAGTCTTACGATCTACTCGTGGTGGTGTAGCAGTCTGAAACCTCTTTAAGTTCAAACCTATCCCTTTTAAACTATCAGAGAGTTCTACTGCTGCAAATTCACCCTGGCGCCCACCAATATATTTAGTATCACCAATAATCACTCTACCACCTAATGATGTTCCCGTCGTCAAAACAATTTTATCACTTAGATAATCCATCCCGGTAATTGTCTTTACTCCTGTTACTCGATTACCTTCAGTAATTAATTCAGTAACTACTGCTTGTTTTAAATCTAAATTTTCTTGACCTTGGATAGTTTTAGTCATTTCTAACTGATAAAGATGCTTATCCGCTTGAGCCCTTAAGGCATGAACTGCTGGTCCTTTAGCAGTATTCAAAAGCATAATGTTTACATATGATTTATCAATATTCTTAGCCATTTCACCGCCTAAAGCATCTATTTCCCTGACAATATGGCCTTTAGCTGGACCACCAATCGATGGGTTACAAGGCATTAAGGCAATATGGTCTGCATTCAAAGTTAATAAGAGAGTCTTACACCCTAGTCTAGCTGTTACTAAAGCTGCTTCACATCCTGCATGTCCAGCTCCAATTACTATTATGTCATATTTATTCAATCTAAATCACTCCTAAATAACTAAATTAGTTCTATTTAAAAAATCTTGCATAGTTAATTACTAATACCAAAAATTATGCATTAATTATACTTGAAATCTAATTATGAAATTCACTTATTTACCTAAACAGAAATCTGCAAAGATTCGATCAATAATATCTTCACCTAATGTATCACCAGTTATCTTGCCTAATTCTTCTAAAGTTGTCTTTAAATCAATAGTAACAAAATCTGCCGGTAGTCCCTGTTTTACTGTCTCTTTTACATTTAATATACTATCATAGGCTGCCTCTAAAGCTTCTTTGTGTCGTAAATTAGTTATTAAAGTTTGCTCATTAGCCTTAACCTCACCAGCAAAGACCATTTCAGAAATCAAATCTTCTAATTCTGAAATACCAATTCCTTCTACAGCTGAAGTTTCGACTACTTGTACATTTTCAAATTTCTTCTTTAACTCACCTAAATTTAAATTAGATTCTAAATCAGTCTTATTAACAACTACTACAGTCTCTTTCTCATCTACTAAATTAATTATTCTTCTATCTTCTTCTGTAATTCCACGATGTGCATCTAATACTAACAACACAAGGTCAGCCTGTTTTAAGAACTTTTCTGACCTTTCAACACCTATCTTTTCTACCTCATCCTCTGTCTCTCTAATTCCCGCGGTATCCATTATCTTTAGTGGAATACCATCAATATTAATTACTTCTTCTATTACATCTCTTGTAGTACCAGGAACATCAGTAACAATTGCCCGATTTTCTCTTAATAATGCATTTAATAAGCTAGACTTACCAACATTAGGCTTACCAATAATAGCAGTCCTAATCCCTTCTTTAATAATTCTTCCTCGTTTACTAGTAGCTAATAATCCCTCTATTTGCTCTATAATCTCCTCTACTCTACTATCTATTTCATCAGAATTAAAGTCTTCAATTTCATCTTCAGGAAAGTCAATAGAAGCCTCTAAATGAGCTAATAAACCTAATAATTTATGTTTGATTTCTTCAATTTGACTTGATAAACCACCTTCTAATTGGTCCATAGCTGCTTCTAAACCAGCTTCTGTCTTAGAATTAATCACATCCATAACAGCTTCTGCTTGTGAAAGATCTATTCTCCCATTTAAAAAGGCTCTTTTTGTAAATTCTCCTGGCTCAGCTAATCTAGCTCCATTCTTTAATACTAAATCTAAAATCTTCTGTAATGGAATACTACCTCCATGACAATCAATCTCAACTACATCTTCTTTTGTATATGTCTTCGTAGCTTTCATTACTAAACATATCACTTCATCAATTATCTGTTCATCTTTAGGGTTAATAATATGTCCATAATGAGCAGTATATGTATCAACTTCATTCAAATCTTTATCTGTTTGCCCATAACCTTTAAATATCTTATTAATAGTAGAAATAGCCTCAGGTCCACTGACTCTAACTATTCCAATTCCTCCTTCACCAATAGCAGTAGATATTGCTGCAATAGTATCTTTAAAATACAATTTTATCACCTCTTAACTATAAATTACCCTAAGTATTCAATTAGAATTCAGCACTTAAACTTTTAAAACCCAGTAGAAAATCTACTGGGTTTTATTAATCAAATTATTGAGCTACAATGATAACCTTTCGATATGGGTCTTGTCCTTCACTATGAGTACGTACTTTAGGATCGTCCTGTAACGTACTATGAATAATCCTTCTTTCATGAGGAGGCATAGGTTCTAAAACAACCTTTTTTCCTTTATTCTTAGCTTTACTAGCTAGCCGTAAAGCTAAATCCTGTAAAGTTTCCTTTCTACGTTCTCTATAGCCTTCAGCATCAATAATCACTCTTAAATGGTCATCATCATCATATTTATTAATAGCTAAATTAGCTAAATATTGTAATGCATCTAAAGTCTTACCTCTACGACCAATTACAATTCCCAGATTAGGTCCAGTTAAATTGATTACTACTTGTTCTGAATTAGATTCACTTTCCAATTCTTCAACTGTAATGCCTAAATTCATCTTATCAATTAATTCATTCATAAAATTAAGTGCTTTCTTATGTTTATCTTCTTTCTTTTTAACTCTTATTTTGGCATCCTTACCACCAATTATTCCTAAAAAACCTTTATTACCTTCTTCTAAAACCTCTACTTCTACCTTCTCTCTAGTAGTCGATAACTTTTGAAGTGCTTCTTCTAAAGCAACATCGACAGTCTTTCCTTCCGTAACAATCTCATTCATCTTAATTCGATTCCCCCTTTATTGTCGCCGGTTCTTGGTATAAAAAGTACTGTTGAACTACCATTACTAAATTTGAAGTGAACCAATATACTAAAACACCAGCCGGTAAGCGGAAACCAATTACTACGATTAATAACGGCATAAATAACATCATCTTATTATTTGCAGCGGCATTACCCGACATACGTTGTTGCATTTGTGTCTGTCCAAGCATGATCAAACCAGTTAAAATTACTAAGATAATATCCGGCTGTGCTAAATCACTAATCCATAAAAAACTTGTTCCCTTTAAAGGCTCAAAGCTTTGTAAAACCCTGAATAAAGCTATTAATATAGGCATCTGAACTAAAAGGGGTAAACATCCAGCTGCTGGATTAACTTTATTTTCTACATACAATTCTTGCATCTTTTTTTGAAATTCTTGTGGTTCATCTTCGTACTTCTTCTTAAGTTCTTCCATTTTAGGTTGTAATTCTTGCATCTTTTTCATTGACCGAGTCTGTTTAGCAACTAAAGGAAAGAGAATAATTCTAACAGCCAATGTTAACAAAAAGATTGATAATCCATAACTGTTAGTGAATCCATAAAAAAAGTTCAATGCATTAATCATTAAATCTCCTATCCAACCAAATAATTGTCCAAAAATTCCTACCGAAACTAAGTTCAACAAATTTGCAACCTCCTATTAGATCTTTATTTTAATTTATTCTACAGGGTCATACCCTCCAGGATGAAAAGGATGACAACATAAAATTCTTTTAATAGCCATCAATCCTCCATGTAAACTCCCGTACTTTCTTATAGCTTCTAAAGCATAATTAGAACATGTCGGATAAAACCTACATTTCCCTGGTTTTAATGGTGAAATAAACTTTTGATACACCCTGATTAATACCAATAGTAATCTATTTAACATATTTAAAACCGCCTTATCCAAACTTTAAATTCATTAACTTTTATAATTACTTTAACACTTTAGCTTTTTTAAAGATTCTTAGCATAGCATTACTAATTTCTTGGTAAGATGCTTGGTCAATTCCCCTTCTTGCAATAATAATTAAATCTACATTATCAATTAGTCTATATTTATTCTTACGATAAACCTCTTTAAAAGTCCTTTTAATTCTATTTCTAGTAACTGCTTTGCCAATCTTCTTACTTACAGAAAAACCAATACGTCTCTGGTCCTGATCTTTCCTTAAATAATATAAAACAACTAAACGATTTGCTATAGATTTACCATTGTTATACACTTTTTTAAATTGATAGTTCTTAGTTAACATTTCAAACTTAGGCAGTGATTCATCTTTTTGTACCATACTAAAACTTCCCCTCTAAAGTGTATAAATATTAAATAC
>Ga0079295_100027_pt1 | contig 32746 bp, 35 predicted proteins | sample Wag42014_12_17_FD_74791 | JGI IMG/M metagenome (GOLD analysis project Ga0079295, IMG submission 74791) | Deep subsurface shale carbon reservoir microbial communities from Ohio, USA - Utica-2 Time Series 2014_12_17 ...
AGATAAATAATCATTAGGGCTTTAAGTTTTATAATTTAAAACCCTAATGATTTGAATCTCAATTAAACTTTTAAATCTCTTTGACCTGATTACAATGATTAGGACAGTCTTTACATGCTTTTTTATTAGCTTCTAATTTTGGTTCTCCCTTAATTTCTTTAATTAATTCCATTGTTGCTACTACTTCGTCTTCAGTACCTTCAACCGCTAAAGTTACAGCCCCAGAGGATTCACCTATCCCCCCAGCAGCAATTTGTTCAACCTCAACTCCTGTTAATATATTCAAAGCTTCTAATTCTGTTACTATCTTTCCATAAGTTACTGGAATCAAGCCTGCCTTCATCCCATAAGAGTAATCGATTTTATCAATCCCTACTAATTGACTAGCTTTTTTAACTGATTCTATTCTCTTTTCTAAGCCAACAGGAACGATCAAATATGCACCTCTAGCTATTAAAGTACCTATCGCTGCACCAATAGTTCCACCTTCTGGATGTCCTGCTAAAACTCCTGCTATTCCTTCATTATCAAAAGCATTAGCTCCTTTAATGAAGACATCTCTACTAGTGAACTCACCTAAAAAATCAAGCCAATCTTCGTCCTGACCTTCTCCTGCTTCTAAAGTTAATGATTTAATCCTCTTATTAGGAGCTGTAGAACAATGTAATCCCTGACTAACAGTTCCTGCCGTATAATATTCTTTCTCTAATTCTTTCTCAATTAGCTCTTCAGCTACGTAACCATTTGTCGTTCCTCCGGCTACAATTATCTTATGCTTCTCCATAGCCTCTTTGACTTCAGGTAAAGCTTTAACCCCTTTAGCAATTAAGCGTTTAGATTCTGGTACTGTTAAGGTAAAAGTTGCTAGCATCAGTTTTCCTCCTCCTAAACTTATTATTTCTAATTTATTTATTTCTCCAAGATAATAAATTTTCCTTTATACTTATCTCCAAACTCCCTCTTTCATATAAAGAACTAAGGTATGCATTAATCGCTGTCTTTAGCAGATAATACTGTTGAATCCTCTCAATATTGATTTGGCATTGATTACATACCTCTTGTAATATCTCTTCTGTAGAACTTAGTTCTTTAGTAATCTCTAATATTAAGTTTTCTATCTCATCTATTACTTTTAAATTAGCATCTACTAATTCTTCAATATCCTCTATTGGCTCCCCATGGGCAGGTATATATAATTTATAATCACTATTTTTTAAGAAATCTAAAGTCTGCTTCTGCTTATTAATATCCATATAGAATGGAATTTTATGCTTTCTCAATACTGCTTTTGAAAAGATAGTATCAGCACAGAATAGAATATTATCTATTCCAATTCCAATCTGATTAGGAGCATGTCCAGGTAAAGGAAGAATATTAATTTTCAGACCTTCAAACTCTAATTCAGATTTATCTTTAGCTATAATCTGGTCTACTTTTGAAGGAGTCGCCATCAAAAATTTATTTTTTAAATCTTTTATTGGGGCAGCACCTGAAAATAGATATAACGGTTCTATGTAAGGAGCATTTACCATCTCAGCTTCAACTTTTGGTGCATAAATTTCAACCTCTGTATTCCTCTTAAGATAAGCATTGCCACCACAATGATCAGCATGGGCATGAGTATTAATTATTGCTTTTGGGTGAAGCCCCTCTTCTTCTAACACTCTTAATACTTTTCTTCCTACACTATCATCTAAACCGCTATCAATTAGAATTACTTCGTTATTAAATTTTATTATACCTATCTTGGTCCTGTTTTCCAAGTAACCTATATTTTGTGTAATATAATTTAATTTCATAAGCCCACCTCAATCTGAATGTATTCTGATTAATATAATGGAACAACCCCAAATTAGAATCAATTCTAATTTAGGGTTTAATTATAATTTTTTCCTTTATTCTCCGTGTTTTTCGGCTAATAACTCACCACCAACACCTACATTTTCAGCTTCCATCTCTTTAATTAAGACTACAAAAGCTTCCTCAGGTAAATTTACAACATTACTAGCAGTTTCAGTAAAGCCTTTAATTAATTCTTTCTTTTGTTCTTTAGTTAATTTAGGTCCGTCCAAAGTAATGATCGGCATATATTTTCACCCCCTTCATTAATTTTATTATTTTCTATACGTTTATTATTAATACCTGCAAATAATGATAACAGTTTAGTCCAGCAAACTCAAAAGCCTAATTGCTTAACAAGAAAGCAATTAGGCTTTAAAAATTTAGACTAAATTTTAAATTTTAATAATTATTCGTTGCCATTACCGTTTCCTTCAGTGTCTTCGTTACCACCATTTCCTTTATCTTCTCCATTTTTACCGTCTAAACCTCTTACGTTAATCTCACCGTTCTCAGAAATCTTATGACAATTAATACAGTTCTTATCATACTCTTCTTTATAGTGATCCCCTTCAACAAGATGTTTCTCATGAATTAATCTTTTAAAAGCAAGGTTCCCACTGGCATGACATTGCATGCAATCTGATAATTCTTTAGCTTCTACTTGCGGATGTCCTTCTATACCATCAATCTCCTTTTGTAAACTATATTCACTACCCGCTTCGTGACATCCGATACAACCTTTACCATCCGAATTATCCTGAGTAACTACTTTTAATTTTTCTTCTAATTTTGCTACTCTTTCAGCATTCTGTTTATTCTCCTCATTTTGAGCAGCATCAGCAGTGTCTTGAGCCTCATCTTGCGCCCCATCCTCTGCTTGGTCAGTTGCTTGAGGAGAACATCCAATCACAGTTAACACCAACAATAAAACCATTACTGTTAACACTAATCCTCTTCTTAAAAATTTGCGACTCTTCATTATTTAATTTATCCCCCTTTGCCTTCATTTAGTCTTTAGTCTACAGCAATTAATGCAAAAATATTCAAATGGAAATAAATTAATAATATTTTATTGATTATAAGCCTTTATAGAAAGAATATATATTGTAACACTAATAGCTATCAAGATTAATAAGATATTCCAAAATAAATTTTGGATTAAATAGGTAGACCAACCTATACTTATCCAGACTGTTAAAATAGATAAAATTTTCCCTTTAAAAGGAATTCCCTTCCCCTCACGATAATCTCTAATAAATCTACCTAATAATCTATTATCTAAAAGCCAATTATAAAACTGTTCCGAACTTCTAGCATAACAGATAGCTGCAAGCAATAAAAAAGGAGTAGTAGGCAAAAGAGGTAATAATATCCCTAAAATACCTAGAATTAAAGAAAGTGTTCCTATAATAATTAATATAATCCTAATGAAGTAATTCATCATGCGTCCTTTCTTCAATTAGTATAATATTCTTTTAAGTTAATCCATTAAAATTATTCTGCCTTAAAGCTTCATATAAAATAATAGAAACAGAATTAGCTAAGTTAAGCGAGCGAGTATCTTTCTTCATTGGAATACGAATACAGCTCTCTTTATATTGATTAGTTATATCTCCAGGTAAGCCAGCTGTTTCTCTTCCGAATACTAAAAAGTCATCTTCTTGATACTCAATATCTGTATAAAATTTAGTAGCAAACTTAGTAGCAAAGTAAAAATTATTTTTGGGATATTCCTTTATTAATTCTTTAAAACTATCATAATAATAGATATCTAACTTATCCCAATAATCTAATCCTGCTCTTCTTAAAGCTTTCTCGTCTGTAGAAAACCCTAATGGTCTAATTAAGTGTAAGGATACTCCTGTACAAGCACAAGTCCTAGCAATATTACCGGTGTTAGGAGGGATTTCCGGTTGATAAAGTACTATATTCATTAGTATATACCTCCCTCAATAAATTATTAAATCCTCTTAAACATGAATTTAGTTCTATAATCTATAATTTATCTACAATCTTATCGATCTCTTCTTCAGTATATACTTGAATCCCATTTCGCTTTAATAAGGCAGCTGTTACTCCATCGCCTTCTTTTAATTCACCATTGAATTCACCCGTATAAATTTGTCCTTTACCACAAGAGGGGCTCCTAGCCTTTAAAATAGCTAAGTTTGCTCCGTGCATCCTTGCTTGCTGCAAAGCTTGGTAAGCACCATCTACAAATTCATTAGTTAAGTCCCTATTATGTTTATCAATCACTTTAGCATTACCATCTAATACATCACTACCGTCTCCACCTCGAATTTCAGCTGGAGGGCGAGGAACAGGTAGGTCAGCCAAGCTTTCTGGACAGATAGGAACCATTGCGCTTCTTTCAAATAATTCTAGTGCTTTTTCATTCTCATTACTACCTCCGTCATATTTACAATCAAACCCTAGCAAACAAGAACTAACTAAGATCATCTCCATTCTCCTTTCAACAATCTTATTCTCCCCGATTTTCTTCCTTAATCATAGTCGGTTTTCTTAAATCATTACAACCACATTCTTGCTCAACATCTATCTTTCGCAAGGCATCCAATAGAATATTACCAATTACTTCTCCTTCATTATGGAAGAGATCACTAAGTTCATCATGACTCCAATCTTCTACAATTCCCTCAGCATAATTAACAACTAAATACACCGCTGCATAACAAGCACCAATCTCTCGTGCTAAGTAGACTTCTGGACAGAGAGTTTGACCTACTACATCTCCACCAGATTGCTTATACATTTGAATCTCTGCTGGACTCTCAAAATGTCTACCATCAGTAACAACATAGTTGCTCCTACTAAAGGTTCGTCCAAGCGGATTATCCTGTGCTTCTTCATATAAAGCCTGGTGAATATCAGGGCAGATAGCTTGACGCATCATTAATAGATAGCCTTGATTTAGATCTACATCTTTGCGTAATGACTGATCTATATAATCAGTAGGCACTACTATATCTCGCGGCTCTAATAAGTGATTGATAGCCCCTACTCCACCTTCAGCCATAATCTTTTTTACACCTGCTTGCATAAGGACCCAAAATACTTGCTGAGAAGCTTGAGCACGACTCAAATCCTCTTGCCACTTTCGCCAGCCATGCATCTTACAAGTTAGAACTTTTTTCTTGCCAATTCTAAATAACTTAAATTTAGGACTATCTCCATATGGAGTACTAAATATCATTTCCTTATCTAAAATTTCAACATCATCTGCTGCTAAATCTTCTGGAAAACTTATTGAATAAGTACTCGACCCACCAATGATTGCAAAATCTACTTCTGGAATAGTTTTTGCCATGATTTACACCTCTTCTTTCTTATTTCCTAATTAAAACCTTTATTTAATTAATATATTTCCATACCTAATATTTTATATTCTATATTCACTTATTCCTTCCTTTAAAAATATGCTAAATAATTAATCTTTTATCCACTGCTTTAGCTACCTTATCCAAATCATCTATTAATGAAGTAAAATCATTTGGAGTTAATGACTGCTCACCATCGCAAAGAGCCTCCTCAGGATTAGGATGCACCTCTACAATAATACCATCAGCTCCTACGCTAATTCCTGCCTTAGCTAAAGGATTTACTAAACTTCTCTTTCCTGTACCATGGCTAGGATCTATAATTACTGGTAAATCGGTTAATTCTTTAACTAAAGCGATGGCATTTAGATCTAAAGTGTTCCGAGTAGCTGTTTCAAAAGTTCTAATCCCTCTTTCACAAAGTATAACATTCGGATTTCCATGAGAAATAACATATTCAGCTGATAATAACCATTCTTTAACTGTTGCAGCATAACCTCTTTTAAGCATTACTGGTGTATCAACCTTTCCTAACTTCTTTAACAAACCATAATTTTGCATATTCCGAGAACCGATCTGCAAAATATCAGCATAATTGTCTACTAATTCAAGATCTTCTGAATCTAACACTTCAGTAATAATTTTAAGTCCTGTTCTCTCCCTAGCTTCAGCTAATAATTTCAGCCCTTCTTCCCCTAAACCTTGGAAGCTATATGGCGAAGTACGCGGTTTAAATGCTCCCCCTCTTAATATTTGGCCTCCATTAGCTTTAACATGCTCCGCTGCCTCAAGAATCTGTTCTCTACTTTCAACTGCACAAGGCCCAGCCATAATCACTAATTCGTCGCCACCAATCTTTACATCTCCTACCTCAATTATCTGCTTATGATTCTTAACCTTTAAATCTTTTAACATTTTTATCACCCCAATTTTTAATAATTGACAGTTGACAATTTACAATTGACAATTAAAACATTTCTAAATAAAAAACCTATCTTGCTGTCCTATTTAGGACGAAACAAGATAGGTTAAGTTCCGTGATACCACCCTAATTGACTTATACGAATAATATTAAATGAATTAAAAACCATAATCTATCATCCCATAGCTATAAGCCACTAGTTTAATTAACGACTTAGATTGCCGGTATAATTTACTAAATTTCAATTATACAGCTCCAGAGCGAAATTTCAGTTAAAGGTACTTTTAGAGATGTTTCCAGCCGATGACATCTCTTCTCTATTCTACAAAATAAACCTTACCTACTTAACTCCTTCTTTGCTTTTAATCTATATTTTATTATCAAATTAAAAAAACTCCCCGCCTCTTTTTCAGAAACGAAGAGTTTATATCGCGTTACCATTCTGATTGATTAGCTAATAAAAACTAATCCACTCTAATTAATAGGATACGAAGTAATTCTTTAATACAAAACTACCTTTATATCCTCTTCCTTAGATAACGGGGGAATACCGGCTAAGCCTACTTGATTTTCAACTAGCAACTCCAGAGAGAACTTCAGCTTTAAACTTCTGGCTAAGCTTCCACTACCCTTAGCTCGCTATTCTTCCATCTAAGACTTACTTTTCTCCTTCATAGTCGTTTAAATATCTTAATATGACTTTTAAAAATTGTAGCATATATTTTGAGATTTGTCAAGCTAAATTTTACACTATGTTTACACTATGTTTACACTATGTTTACACTATGTTTACACTATATTGCTAAATTTACTCTAGTACCTCTATAATACTCTCATACATTATATCTAACATTGCTATCAATTCATTTTGTGTACTGCATAGCGGCGGCATAAAGACTACTACATTTCCTAGAGGACGAATAATCATTCCTCTTTCTCTGGCTTTCATACAGACTTCCACTCCTATTCGCTTCTCCCAATCATAAGGCTCTTTAGTTGATTTATCTTTAACTAACTCTATTCCGACCATTAAACCCTTCTGACGTATATCTCCTACATGGATTAAAGTCTTAAACTTTTCTAATTCCTCAGCAACTACTTTAATTTTAGGTTGCATCCTACAAATAAGATCTCCTTGCTCAAAAAGTTTTATATTAGCTACAGAAACTGCTGCTGCTAAAGGGTTCCCCGTATAAGAATGACCATGAAAGAATGTCTTTTGCGTTTTATAATCATCATAGAAAGCATCATAAATCTTATCTTTAGTTAGAGTAGCTGAAATCGGTAAGTAACCACCACTTATCCCTTTAGCTACTGCCATAATATCTGGCACTACCGCTTCATGTTCACAAGCAAATAATTTTCCTGTACGACCAAATCCAACTGCTACTTCATCAGCAATCATCAAAATATTATATTTATCACATAACTCTCTTACCTTAGCCAAATAGCCATTAGGGGCTACAATCATTCCCCCAGCTCCTTGTACTAATGGTTCAATTATTAAAGCAGCTACCTCCCGATGATTTTCTTTCATTATCTTTTCTAATTCCTTAACGCAAGTAAAGTTACATTCTCCTTTTTGTTCTCCAAATGAACAACGATAGCAATAAGGAGATGGTGATTTTAAACTATTAAATAATAATGGTTTATAGATCTTATGAAAAAGATCAATACCACCAACACTCACTGACCCAACTGTATCTCCATGATAAGCATTAATTAAAGTTATAAATTTATCTTTTGAACCACAATCTTCTTCTAACTGCTGCCAGTACTGAAAAGCCATCTTCAAACCAATCTCCACTGCTGTAGATCCACTATCAGAATAAAAAACTTTATTTAAACCTTTGGGAGTTATCTCCACCAACTTCTCTGCTAGCTCTATTGTTGGTTCATTTGCTAAACCTAACATAGTTGAATGGGCTACTTTATCTAGTTGATCTTTAATTGCCTCATTTAATTCTGCTTTTTGGTGTCCATGAACATTTAACCAAATAGATGAAACACCATCATAATACTCGTTACCATCTATATCATAGAGCTTAATACCATCTCCACGTTCTATAATCAATTGATCATCCTGTACCCATTCTTTCATTTGAGTAAAGGGGTGCCATAAGTATTTCTTATCCTTTTGTAGCAAGGATAATTTATCTTGCATATTATTTAGCTCCTTTCATTTTGATGTAATTTGTCACTTAGCCTATCTAAATCAACATTTTGTGCAACTATCTCTCCTAAATTAACCTCTCTTGACCTGTCATTTAACTCATTAATATACGGAACAATACCTAAAATCGGTATTTGAGCTAATTCAGCAATAATTTCGGGGTTAGTCTCTTCGGCGACCCCGACTTCCTCTTCTTTAAGACCATTAATGATTACTCCTAATACATTTAACCCTAATTCTTTAGCTACCTTTACCGTTAAAACTGTATGATTGATAGTTCCTAAGCTAGGTCGTGCAACAATAATTACTGGTAAGTTTAATAACTTAACTAAGTCAGGAATTAAAAAGTTATCAGTTAAAGGAACCATTAAGCCACCGGCACCCTCGACTACTAAAGCTTGATGCTGTTCTTGTAACCTTTGATAAGCAAACTTTACTTTTTCAATTCTAACTTCTGCCCCTTCTATTTCTGCTGCTACACTAGGAGCTAAGGGTGGACTTAGTCGAACCGGATTCATTAAGTCATATGTTAACTTATCATCTCCCTTTAAACCTGTCATTTCTAAAACAAACTCTATATCTGGTGCTAATAATTCATCTTCTTTCTTAATAGCGCCACTTTGAAAAGGCTTCATTACCCCGATATCGTAACCCTTTTGTCGTAAGCCATCTATTAATCCAGCAGTTAATACTGTTTTACCAACTCCTGTATCAGTCCCAGTAATAAAGAATCCTTTCTGCATTATCTATACCTCCTAAATTAAGTTTAATTCTCTCCCTAATTTAGCAAAAACCTCTAATGCTTCCTCTATATCCTTAATCTGATGATTAGCCATAACTGTTGTTCTAATTCTACTTGTCCTTTTTGGAACTGTCGGTGGTCTAATTCCTGGAGCTAGGATTCCTTCTTCTAAAAGCCGATGACTCAACTCTATTGTCTCTTCTTCATCACCAATCATAATCGGAATTATTGGACTATTACTAGGCAATAATTGATATCCTAAATCTTTTAAACCAGACTTCAATAAATTAATATTTCTCCATAATCTCCGTAAGATTTGAGGATTGTTGTACAAATATTGTAAAGAGCTTAAACCTGCTTCTATTGCGCTTGGCGCTAAAGCTGTAGAGTAAATAAAAGACCTAGCCTTATTACGCAGTAAATCAACTAATAATTTATTCCCGGCTATAAATCCTCCCTCAGCAGCTAAAGCTTTACTTAAAGTACCAACCTGAATATCTACCTCATTTTTCAAGTTAAAATGTTCTACAATACCAGCCCCGCTCTCACCTAAAACCCCAGTACCATGAGCATCATCAACCATCACCAACGCCTGATATTTAGATGCTAAATCTACTATTCCTGGTAGGGGAGTTAAGTCGCCATCCATACTAAAGACCCCATCAGTCACTATTAGTATTCTTCTATAATTCTTTCCTTTCTGTAATTTTAATTCTAAATCTTTTAAGTCTTTATGCTTATAAATGACTACTTCAGCCTTACTTAAACGACATCCATCAATAATACTAGCGTGATTTAATTCATCACTAATAATTAAGTCTTTTTGACCAACTACCGTAGTTAAGACCCCTAAGTTAGCCATATAACCAGTATTAAAAATAATAGCTGCTTCTGTGTCTTTAAAATTTGCTAGTTCACTTTCTAAACTTTGGTGCAAATCATAATTCCCAGTAGTTAGACGCGATCCTCCTGAACCAGTACCGTACTCCTTAACTGTCTCTATAGTTTTCTGTTTTATCTCTGGTTCTATAGTTAATCCTAAATAGTTATTAGAAGCTAACATAATAACCTCTTTACCATTGATAACCGTTCGTGGTGCTTGGGAACTCTCTAACCTCTTTAACTGACGGTATAATCCTTTCTGCTTTATTAAATCTATCTCTCTACTTAATTCTTTATGCCATTCCTCCAACATCTTCACCTCGCACTTTTAACATCTCGTTAGTAGATGAATACTTTTCAATTATAAAATCTAAATCATTAATTAAAACTGGCCTCTTTTGAATATATGTTAATGTTTCATTAAAATTGGTTAACGAACTTAAGAAAAAAACTCGTCCCCCTCTAGCTACATCGTCAGGCTTAAGATAAGGAAAACGACAATATCCAAACTTTTTACTAGCTACATAACCCGCAGTATAATTAGGATCATCTGAGCAACATAGCTCAGCTATTATTGATGGACACGAAAGAACTTTAGTTGCTAAAGCCAAAGCATCAGGTAAGTGTGTTTGGTTGAGGTTATTCCTTTTTAATAAGTCAATTAACTCCATTTTGGTTTCTCTTTTATAGTCCATCCTACTGGCTCTAATACCGCGATATTGATCAGGTTCTAATCTTTCTCCCGTAATTGAATTCATTAAGATAGCTCCTCGCATATTCTCTCTATCTGGATTAGGTCCATTGGCTAGTAAACCAAGAGCTTTGTTTATTCCTTTTTGCTCAATTCCTAATTTCAATAATAATCTTTTAACTTCCTTTCTTCCAGTTGAATAATTATCTACCTTAATCGTAGTAATCGGTAAAGAAGTAAGCTTTTCTATCTCCTCTGATTTAAGTAGTTCTAATGTTAAATTTATATAGTCAGCGTTCCCTTGGCTATGTTCCTGTGCTCGTTTAATTAACGAACTTACCTCATTATCTATCTCTTTTGGAGTAATAATTCTTTCTGCTCCTGAAATATGTCTTCCACCTTCTTTATGACTTCCACCCTCAGCAGCTCTCATCCGTAAACTAAAAAGTTGTTTGGACATAATCTCCTACTCCTTTATTAATCTTTTCAGCAATTCCCTTTAAGACCATAGTTAAAGGATACGCAGTCAATGCAGTAAAGATAATCCCTGGTAAAGCAGCTACTAATAATGGAATTAAACCTTGACCTAATATTTCACTTAGAATGATCCGAGCTAAAATCGAACCTAAAGGACCAGCAATAATAATAGCCCAAATAACAGGACCAACTAAAGTGACCAAACTACCAGCCACAACTCTAAAAATCATAGCGATTCCAATATGAATCAATGTTTGAGTCCCTAAAATAAATCCGACAGTGCTAGAAATAACTCCAGCTAATATATATCTTTTAAAACCAAAAACAGCAGCAATAGCAACCGCTAAAGGAGCAGATAATTGAAAATCTGTCCCGGCTGGTCCAGGAATTTTAAAAGCTCCACTAACTGTAATTAAAACTGCTAATAAAGCAATTCTTGTTAGTCTCTTTGATTTGTTTATCATTTTATCCCTCCATATTCAAACCTAAATCTTTAATCATCTGTAGGTCATCTTCCACAGCCCGTCCTTCAGTTGTTAAGTAATCACCAATTAATAGACCATTAACACCTGATAATAGACTCAAAGATTGTAAGTCACGCAGATTTTCTTCTCTCCCACCACATAACTTAATAATTTTTTTAGGTAGAATAAATCTAAAGATTGCCGTCGTCTTCAGACTTTCCATAGGCGGAAGGGGTTCATTATCTTCTAAAGGAGTTCCTGATACTGGATTTAAAATGTTAATCGGTACTGAATCTACATCCAATTCCTTTAATGTAAAAGCCAACTCAACTCTATCAGTAAAGCTTTCTCCTAAGCCAATAATTCCTCCACAACAGACCTCTATTCCCTTGTCTTTTAAAAATCTTACTGTCTTCACTCTTTCCTCATAAGTATGAGTAGTACATATTTTAGAAAAATAACTTTTGGAAGTCTCTAGGTTATGATTATATCGTTTTAAGCCTACTTTTGATAACTTATTGGCCCGACTCTCATTTAAAGTTCCTAAAGAAGCACAAACTTCTAAAGTAGTCTTCTCTTTTATTTCACTAATAATTTCTATAATTTTATTAAAGTCTTCATCACTAACTACTCCTCGACCACTAGTTACTAGACCAAAATGTTCTGCACCACCTTTTTCTACTTCCTTAGCTCGAGCTAATACCTTTTTCTTGTCTAGTAAAGGATAATTGTTTACTCCTGTCTCATGATGTGCTGATTGAGCACAAAAAGTACAGTCTTCTAAACAACTACCCGACTTAGCATTTACAATCGAACAGAGGTCTACTTTCTTACCAATAAACTTTTCTTTAATCTCATTAGCTGCCGCTAATAGTTGCATTGTCTTACTCTCTTCTAATTTTGCTAAAGCCATTGCTTCCTCTTGATTAATCTCTCCACCTGCTAAAACATGTTCTGATAATTTTTCTAACATAATCTTCCTCCTTAAATCCGTTAACCAAAAATACGTTAACTAATTTATATATTAGGTTGACAATATAATTAAAAATAAATAGAATATTAACACAAGACTTACACGAAATCATACACAAAACTTTTTTATTTTCAAGAATTAGTATCAATTGAGTTTTACTCTTAACCTTATTTTTAATCTAATTTTAATTACCTAAGCTTTTAAAACCCTTTAATTGTCAATTATTATTAGTCTGTGTCTAATTGTTATTTAATTTTTTTAGTGTTTTAACTGTCAAATATCAACTAGCCTACTCAATCTCATCCTTAGCCTAAGTCTCAATCTATTATATAAAATATCACCAAATATGTCAACCACTTATAAGTTTAGGTTAACACAAATCTGATAACTTATCAATCACACCTTCAATCTCAACGATCACTTCTTCCTCTCTTTCTTTTGCTAACCTCTTCTTTAAATCACCAATTACACTTGGCTCGCCTATCTCTCCTAATGCCCACGCGGAATGAGCCCTAACAATCGGCTTAGGGTCATCTAATCCTTTTAGAAGATGAGGAATAGCCTTAGGATTCTTTAAATTCCCTAAAACTATAGCAGCATTGCGCTGAATTGGTCTTTTCCCTCGCCAATTCATTGGAGTTGGCTTAAACTTTTCTTCATAATCTTTATTGGTTAATGCTAATAAAGATGATAATTGCGGATAGGCTTCTAAAGTCTGTGGTAAAAAGTCTGAATGGTTCCCGAATTTAACCTTTTGATTATGAGGACAAACATCCTGACAGGTGTCACAACCCCATATTCTTGTTCCCATCTTTCTCCTGTCTTCTTTTTCAATATAACCTTTACTCAAAGTAATATAACCTAGACATTTATTACTCTTCAAGGTATACTCATCTACAAGTGCTCCGGTAGGACAAGCTTCAATACATTTTCTACATCCACTACACTGATCTTCAATTGGAGCATCAAATTCTAGCTCCAAATTAGTAATAATTCCTCCTATAAAGATCCAAGAACCATAATCTGGGTTAATAATACTACAATTCTTGCCTTGCCAACCTATTCCCGCCCGACGTGCTAAAGCACGATCAACTGTAGGTCCGGTATCTACAAACTTTTTCACTTCTAAATTATCAGTTCTTGTCCGCAAAAATCCTATTAGTTGCTCTAATTTCTCACCTAAAACTTGATGATAGTCTCTTCCCCAAGCAAATTTGGAAAATTTTCCTCTCAGTTCCTCTTTAAAACTAGGAGGTGATTCTATTTCATGATAATAAGAGATAGCACAAACAATGACTGATTGGGCTGTTGGTAGTACTTGCTTAGGATTGGTAATTAAGTCTATATCATTATTAATGAATTTTGAAAGATAATCTCGCTCTTTCATATTCATTAAAAACTCTCTTGCCTCTAAGAAAGGTTCTACACCTGTTATTCTTATTTTATCTATACCAATACTCTTTGCATACTCCTTAAGTTCTTCTGTCAAAGTCACCTAAGCTCACCTCATTTAAATTTCAACTTTTTTAAATTGCGCTTTATTAAAAAGACCTTCTTTATTATGATAATTAAATAATATATTAGTCTGTCCCTTCTTTAACTCTTTCGTAGGCTCTTTAATTGCCTCTATAATATCGTAAGCAAAAGTCTCTATCTGAATTTCCTTCCGCAATTGTCGAGAAGAAAGTTGATTTAACTCTACAAAATACTTTTTAATCTCTTTTGGATTATTAGTAAAGTCTCTAAACCTAGTTTTATAGTTTTCTATTCTATATCTAGTAAGAAAGTCAGGTAAGTTATTAACTCTTCTTCTGCCTAATAAATAGTCAAATTTCAAGACTTCATTGAATAGCTTTTGCTTTGCTTGACAATGTTGTTGATAAAATTTCTGTAAAACCTGATAAAGGAAAGTTAATTTATGCGAATAACGATAATATTCTCCTTCTTCCCAAAAAGAAGCTAAATCATAATATAGTTCAAAATAACTATCATAAAAATTCTGGTAAATAAACTCTAAACTGTGATCAAAGTAATGAGCATTCCCAAAGGTTTCTAAAACTTCCTCTACCATCTTCAAATTTAGAATCTGATCATAACTTATATCGTTATTAGCCAAAACTTCATATGGTGGTCGTTCTGTGAATAAATATCCATATTCTTCAGCATTTTTTCGCAAACCAGAGCCTTGCAACAACTTTAAAAACCCTAATTGTAATTTATGAGGCTTAAGTTGATAAACATCATTAAACGACTCTTTAAACCTTTCATAATCTTCCCTAGGCAGACCTGCAATTAAGTCTAAATGAAGGTGAATATTTTCAGCCTCTAATAATTCATTAACTACTTCTTTTACACGATTAAAATCCATCTTTCGTTGAATTATATCTAAAGTTGCTGACTTAGTAGACTGAACCCCAATCTCAAATTGAAAATAACCGATCGGAACCTGCTTTAACCATTCAATCATCTCATTACTTAACAGGTCAGCTGCTATTTCAAAGTGAAAGTTAATTTCATGGTCATCAGGCTTATTATCTAATAAAAACTTAAATATCTCCCAAGTCCTCTTAGAATTGCAATTAAAAGTCCTATCTACAAATTTAACCTGTTTCACCTTAGCATTTATTAATCTTAATAGCTCGGTCTTAACTCTTTTTAATGAGAAATTTCTAACCGATGATAAAGTAGATGATAAACAATACTGACAGTTAAAGGGGCATCCTCTACTTGCTTCAAAATAGGCAATTTTATTCTCTAAACCACCTATCTGATTATATGGTGATGGTATTATATCTAAGTCATCAATTACTGGTTGTGGCTCATTTTTAATTATCTTATTCTCTTGTCTATAAACTAATCCTTTAACATTACTAAAAGGTTTATTATATTTTAAGCTAGTAAGCAATTCCTTAAAAGAATACTCCCCTTCACTATAAATAATATAGTCAATCTCTGCGTACGCTTCCATTAATTTAACTGGATTATAAGAAACTTCTGGTCCACCTAAAATAATAGTTAGCTCCGGCTTAACTTTCTTTAATATTTTAATGATATCTAAAGTTTTATCTATATTCCAAATATAACAAGAAAACCCGAGTACATCGGGATTAGCTTTATAAATCTCAGCAGCAATATCATCACTATGTTGATTGATTGTATATTCAGATATCTCTATTTTAAATTCATCCTCACAGTAACTCCTTAAATATCTAATAGCTAGTGAAGAATGTACAAAACTAGCATTTAAAGCTGAAAGTAATACTTCCATATTAACCCTACCTCTCTTAACTACCTAATTATTAGTTAATAGTTTTTTAATTTAACTATCTTTTATGTATTTTTCAATAACTATTAAGAATTAACCTTCATTATTAATTAAATTTTCATATTATAATTTTTTCACAAAAAGGTATTAACATTCGTATCTAGAATATAGGAGTAGAAACATAATATACCAAATGACTGGAAATAATCAAGGAGTTGATAATATAAAGATGCATCTTAATCAGATTAATCCAAAAGACAAACTGCTAATCTTAGCCAAAAGGGTTATTGATGGTACAGGTGCTCAACCTAAAAATAACCAAGCTATCTTTATTGAAAACCAGCAAATCAAAAATATTATCCCACAAAAGAAATTAAACAATCATCCAGAATTAAACAACTACCATAAGATTGATCTAAATGACACTACAATACTACCAGGACTAATCGACAGCCATGTTCATCTAGCATTAGATGGCATAGACTTCAAAAAAACTACTGAAGAATGGAAGTCACCAGCTAAAACGAATAAAAGAGTTAAACAGGAACTTGAAAATACTATTAAGAAAGGAATAATAGCTATTCGTGATGGCGGAGATAAAATTAAAATAGGATTAAACAGTAAAAGAAGAATCCTTAATAATGAAATAGTTGGACCACAAATCATCTCTACTGGGCAAGCTATCTATAAAGACGGAAACTACGGTTCTTTTTTAGGACCAGGTATCAACTCTAAAAAAGAGATCAAAAATGAGATTACTCGACTTTATAATCTAGGAGTTGACCAATTGAAAGTCTTAGTTTCCGGGATTGTAAGCTTTAGTAATTATGGCAAGGTAGGTCAAGTTCAATTTGATGTTGATAATTTAGAGTATATAGTAGATTTGGCCCATAGCTTAGGCCTTGAAGTAATGGCACATGCTAGTTCAAACGAAGCGGTACAAGTGTCAATTAAAGCAGGCGTAGACACTTTAGAGCATGGCTACTTTTTAAGTGAAGAATCCTTGAAATTAATGACTGAAAAAGATATCCCTTGGATTCCTACTGTAGTTCCAGTAGCTAATCAAACGGAAGTCCCAGATCAATATTCTGATGAAGAGCTAGATGTTATCAAAAGAACTTACAAACTACAATTAAAAATGATAGATAAAGCAAAAGAATTAGGAGTTAGGTTAGGAATAGGTACAGATGCTGGAGCTTACCAAGTGCGACATGGTCTCTCTTATTTTAGAGAATTAGAATTATTTAACCAAACCTCTTTGACTCCTTTAGAAATTATTAAAATTGCTACTATTAATAATGCTGAAATCATTGGCCTAGATCAAAAATTAGGTAGTATTGAAGCAAATAAAGAAGCTCACTTAATTGGAGTTAAGGGCAATCCATTGAATGACCTTTCTTTACTTAAAGATCCTGAATTAGTCTTCTACACTCCAATAAATAACGAAACTAAATTATCACAATTAGAGGCATGAATTTTAAAAAATTGATTTTTATTAAATTATCTTTTGACAAGCTTACCATATCATGTTATAATAAATTAGATTTATTATTTACAAGGAGGAATTATTTTTTATGAAAACAGGAACAGTAAAATGGTTTGACTCAGAAAAAGGTTATGGATTTATTGAGGTACCAGGTGAAGACGACGTATTTGTACATTTCTCAGCTATTCAAGATGATGGATTCAAGACTTTAGAAGAGGACCAAGAAGTAGAATTTGAAGTTGTTGAGGGAGATAGAGGACCTCAAGCTGAAAATGTAGTTAAGTTATAATCGCCTATTATATGCGTAAAGCAATAATATAGATTATTTCTGAAAAGAGTCATTCGGTTAACCGAATGACTCTTTTTTTATCTCCTAGTCTTCTATACTGCCTTTACTAATTAGCTTTACTATTTTTTACATAAGAAGAATGAACATAATAAACTAATCCAATTAGAAATAGCCCATAAAATATCATAACACCATATCCTATCCTAATACCTAATAGATCATTAAGTAATCCGGTTAACCAATTAGCCAAGATAACATTCCCTAAACTACCAGCAGTTAAAGTAGCACCTAAAATAACCGATACATTTCTTTTAAATGTTTGAAACATTGCCGCCTGTAAGGTTGGAAAATTCATAGCAATAAAGAAACCAGTCATTGAAAAGAAGATTGCAAATGAATTCGGCCCTAATAAACCCAAACCCAAAAGAAGGATAGTTACTACAGTCGTCAATATAACAAACTTTAGATACTCAAATTTTTCTACTACCATGCTAGCTAGGAGACGCCCTAGTGTAAATAAAATAAAGAAAACAGAAATATAAAAACTGATTTCTTCTTTACTCCTCATCTGCACATCATCTAAATATACTCCTAACCAACTAGCTAAACCTACTTCTAAACCTATATCTAATCCAAAAATAAACATAAAGATTAATACTCTTCTATCCGCTAAAAGCACCTTTAAAGGTACACTTTCTTGAGTCTGTTCTTGGCGTTTAGAAGGAAAGTTACTAAATAGAGAAGAAACTAATAATATTATAACAAATACTATTCCAAACGAATAAGTCGCTTCCCAGTTAAAATTAAATTTAAAGACCAAACTAGCATATAATGGAGCAATAAAACCACCTACCCCAAAAAATAGATGAAAACGATTCATCATCTTTCCCTTTTCTTTAGTAAAAAGCTTAGAAACTAAAGTATTAGCACTTACATTTAAAGTACCTATCCCATACCCTAGTAACACCATTACTAAAATTAATGATTGATACTGGTCAGTAAAGCTAACTCCTACTAAAGCTATACTACTAAATAAGAAGCCTGAGATGAAATTTTTCTTCAAACCCAACTTTTGAATTAGTACACCACCAATTGAGGTAGCCACTATACTTCCTAATGAAAAACTAGAGACTACAAAGCCTAATTGAGAATAATTAATATTATAATCTTCCTGTATTAAAGGATTGACGACCCCTTTTAAGTTAATTATGATTCCTAAGAATAACATAACTGCAAATGCATATCCAATCAAAAACTTACGTCTATTACTAATATCCATTTATACTGCCTCCATTTCAGTAATCGAAACTATATCTACAAACAATTACTATTATATATTATTGACTAACAAATTAAAAGCTAAAATCATCTTTGCTTCAATTGGTTAAAAGTGGTATAATTAGTACAAAAGAAGAGAGGAGACTCTAAAATGGGGCAAATATTTGTAATTGGCAATCAAAAAGGAGGAGTAGGAAAGACAACTACTTCTTTAAATTTAGGAGCTGCTTTAACTGAATTCGGAAAAGATATTCTCTTAATTGATTTAGACCCACAAGGTGGCTTAACATTACATTGTGGTTATGAACCAGATAAATTAGAACTAAGTATCTATGATGCTCTTAAAGATGAAGACTTAACTAATGATGCTCTTTTAGAAACAAAGTTTGGAGCTCACCTTCTACCAGCCAATGTCGATTTAGCTGTAAGTGAAATGGAACTTATCAATTCCGTAGCTAGAGAACGACGCCTGACCGCTATCTTAAACCCAATTCGCGATAACTATGACTTAGTAATTATCGATGGTCAACCGTCATTAGGTCTTTTAACCTTAAATGCAATGACTGCTGCTAATCAAGTTATTATTCCTATTGCTTGTGAATACTTGGCTTTACGCGGAGTAGATGGTTTAATGAAGATGATAAAGAAAGTACAAGGACAATTAAATAGTAAATTAAAGATAAATGGCGTAGTACCAACTATGTTTGATCGCCGAACTAATCATACTGAAGCTGTTTTAAAACAGATTAAAAAGACATTTGAACCCGAAATTAAAGTCTATGACCACATTATATATCGTAGTATTCGTTTTGCTGAGGCTGCTGAAAGACAGAAAGCTATCATCTATTATGCTAAAAATATCCCTGGTGCTGCTGCTTACCGTGATTTAGCGCGCGAATTGATTAGAGCAGGTGAAGTTTAATATTATTAAATAAAAAGAAGTAGACTAGTTTTACCTAATCTACTCCTTTATAGACATATAAATCATATGTTCAACTACATTAAGATTCTCATATGAATTAGTTATAAAAGTTAATTACTTAATTAACTTTAATGGTACTGGAGTAAATTCATCTACTGTTTTACCATTTGCTACTTTCTTAGCTGTCTCAACAGCCATCTCACCCATTAATCCTGGCTTCTGAGCAATAGTTGCCGCTAACTTACCAGCTTTAACTGCTTTTCTAGCATCATCGATAGCATCAAATCCAACTACAGTTATTTCATCTAACCTTCCTGCTGCTTCAATAGCTTGGATAGCTCCTAACGCCATAGAATCATTATGAGCAAATACAGCATCAATATCTTTTTCAGCTTGTAAGATATTTTCCATAACTGTCATTCCTTTTGCTCTATTAAAGTCAGCTGGCTGACTAGCTACTACTTCTAACCCTTCGTATTGATCGATACCTTTATGAAACCCTTTCCCTCGGTCTCGAGCAGCTGAAGTCCCTGGAATACCTTGTAGTTCTACTAACTTACCTTTTTTATTTAACTTTTTAGCAATAAATTCTGCTGCCATCTTACCACCAGCTACATTATCCGAAGCAATATGAGAAGCTACCTTACCGCCATTTGCACCTCTATCAACTGTAATTACTGGAATATTAGCATCATTGGCTGATTGAATTGCAGATACAATCGCATCTCCATCTACCGGATTAATAACTAATACATCTACCTGCTTCACAATTAAATCTTCAATGCTACTTAGCTGTTTAGCTGCATCATCTTGAGCATCCACCACTAATAATTTAGCACCTATTTCTTTAGCTTTCTTTTCTGCTCCTTCTTTTAAGTCAACGAAGAATGGATTGTTCTGAGTAGATACAGCAAATCCTATCTTCAAAGCATCTGCTTTTTCTTTCGATTCTTTTGGTGCATTACCTTGACACCCCATCAACCCTACTGCCAACACTATAATTAATCCTAAAATTACCAACTTATTCTTTAACATATTTAATCCTCCCTCAAAATCAAGATTATTTGATACATTTTTGACCTCTAAATTCTGCTAGCTTTTAACTCATAATATCATTAAGCAGGCCTCACCTCCCCAATCTTCAAGCTTTTTACTGACTTCTACGGTCTAAAAAGACCGCAATTAAGATTACTGCCCCTTTAGCAACTAACTGATAAAATGATGAAACATTTAACAAGTTCAATCCATTATTTAAGACACCAATAATTAAAGCCCCAATAATTGTTCCAATTATTCCACCTTGGCCTCCAGAAAGACTAGTACCACCCAAAACAACAGCCGCTATTGCATCTAATTCATAGCTTGTCCCAGCCGTAGGTTGAGCAGAATTCAATCTTGCAGCTAAGATAACTCCACTGACTGCTGCTAAAAAACCACTAATCATATAAACGCTGGTCTTAACAGTATCAGTATTAATCCCTGATAGTTTAGAAGCCTTTTCATTTCCGCCTATAGCATAGACATAACGGCCAAATGGAATCTTTTTTAAAACAATATAACAGACTACTAAAATAATTACCATAATTACTACCGGCATAGGAATCGGTCCTAAATAACCAGCACCAATAAACCTAAAAACTTCATTAAACCCTGAAATAGGTCTACCATCTGAATAAATTAAAGTTAGACCTCGAGCGATAGTCATCATCCCTAAAGTAACTATAAAAGCAGGCATTTTGGCTTTAGCTACCATTAATCCATTAACTAAACCTAATACTGTTCCAACTAAGATACCAGCCAAAATAGCTAAGAAAATGCCTGTCCCACTAGCTAATAATCCAGCCGTAATCGCTGATGATAATGCCAATACTGAACCTACTGATAGATCGATACCGCCAGTTAGGATAACAAAGGTCATACCGACTGCTAAAATAGCGTTAATCGAAACCTGTCTTGTTACATTTAATAAGTTATGGGCTGTTAGAAAGTAATCACTGGCTAAAGATAAAGCAATAACTAAAACAATCAAACCAATACCTGATTTAAATTTACTAATTACTTTTACCCCTTGTTTCCATTTAGAATTAACGGCTTTCTCTCCCATTATTATATTCCTCCTGTCGCCAATTTCATGATTTTTTCTTGATTTGTTTCTTTTCTATCTAATTCACCAGCTATTCGTCTATCATTCATTACTAAGACTCTATGACTTAAATTCAATATTTCTGGTAGTTCCGATGAAATTAAGATTACTGCTACTCCTTCTTCAACTAACCAATTAATCAAATCATAGATCTCTGCTTTAGCCCCTACATCAATACCTCGGGTAGGCTCGTCCAAAATAACGACTTCTGGCTCAGTAGTCAATAGCTTAGAAATAACTACTTTCTGTTGGTTTCCACCACTTAAATTTTTAACTAACTGCTTAGCATGAGGTGTCTTAATACTTAATTTATCAATGTACTCATCTGCTAATTTAGCTTCTTGGTTCTCATTTATAAAACCAGCCTGTAATAGTTCATGCAAGACAGATAAGGAAATATTCTCTTGTACTGAAAGATCAAGAACTAATCCTTCACCTTTGCGGTCTTCACTTAAATAATAGATTCCCATCTCAATCGCCTGCTTAGGAGAAGTAATATTAACTCTATTACCTTTAAAGTAAATCTCACCTTCCTCTATATTAAATAAACCATAGAGACTTTTAGCTAACTCAGTTCTACCTGAGCCCATTAAACCTGCAATTCCTAAAACCTCTCCTTTATATGCTGCAAACGAAAGATCGATTACTTTATCTGGAACAGTTAGACCTTTAACTTCCAAGATTTTATCTGATCTATTATTAATGATTTCTGGAAATCTATCCTCAATCTTGCGTCCTACCATCATCTTAATTAGTTCATCTTCGTCAGTTTCATCAATTTCTACTTCCCCAACATACTCACCATCTCTTAAGACAGTTACTCGATCACAAATTTGAAAAATTTCCTCCATTCGGTGAGATATATATAATAGAGATCCCTTCGGCTGTTAGTCGTTCAATTAAGTCAAATAAGATTTCAATCTCTTTTGGCGTTAAAGATGAAGTAGGTTCATCCATTACTAAAATATTAGCATCTTGTGATAAAGCCTTAGCTATCTCTACCATCTGTTGATTCCCGATATTCAACTCGTTTATTTTACTTTGTGGATCAATATTCACTCCTAGCCGATTCATAATTTCTTCAGTCTTTTCATTGAGACGCTTAAAATCGACTAAGAAACCTTTTTTAGGTTCACGACCTAGGAATATATTCTCAGCTACCGTTAAGTAAGGGATTAATTCTAGTTCCTGGTGGATAATAGCTAATCCTGCTTCTTGTGCTTCTTTGGGACTTTTAAACTCAACTTGATTACCTTCAAGATAGATTGAACCACTATTCTTTTGATAGATTCCATTCAAAACTTTCATTAAGGTTGACTTCCCAGCACCATTCTCACCTAATAAAGCATGGACTTCACCTTGATGAAGATTAAAGTTAACATTATCTAGAGCCTTAACTCCTGGGAACGTTTTCGTAATCGCTTTCATCTGCAAAATTATCTCTTCATTCTGCATTAAAAATCAACCCCAGAAATCAGAATTATATTAGCGTAAGATATTACTTCCCCCGTCCTTACTATTCCTTTAGCACTTTGAGTCATCTCCTTGAATTCTTCATGACTACAGTATTCAATATCTATTTCTCCTAAAAGTTCTAGTATCTTATCGTGTAAATCAGGACTCACATCTCTTATTTCACTAGCCATAATTGCTTTTTCCACTACTAAATCATCTAAAGTTGCTTGTAAAACATTCATGAATTTAGGAATTCCTGCGGTTAAAGCTAAATCAATCCTATTAGCCGGTCTTGGAATCGGCAACCCGACATCACAAATTACTAATCGGTCAGTATGTCCCATTTCTGCAATTAATTGCGATAAGTTACTATTAAGAATACCTTTTTTCTTCATCTATTATAAGCCCCTTTCCTGTTGAAATGCTTTCACCTCTGAAAGACTTGGCAAAGAAGTCTGAGCTCCTAACTTAGTTACTGCTAGAGCAGCAACTTGATTAGCGAATCTAATAGACTTCTCCTCATCCCAACCTTGCTGCAAACAATAAGCAAACGCTCCTGCAAATGAATCCCCAGCTGCCGTAGTATCCACTGCTTCTACTTCAATAGCTGCATAATCTTGCTCTTCATCATTAGTATAAAGAGTAATACCATTCTTTCCTTTCGTCAGTAAGACTTTATTTACTCCCCAACTTAAAAGCTGATCAATCTTCTCTTGACGATTTTTAAACCTATAATCTTCCAAAAGTAGATCTAATTCACCTTCATTTGGTAACAAATAATCTATTTTATCATAAATATCTTCTGGTAACTTTTGGGCCGGTGCTGGATCGAGAATAACAGTAGTCTGATATTTATCAGCTAAATTGATCGTATGAATAATCGTTTCTAGAGGAATTTCCATCTGTAATAAGATTACTTCTGCTTCTTTTATCTTATTCTCTCGCTTATCAATCATTGTCTTTCTTAACTTTCCATTAGCACCAGGTACTACTACTATTCGGTTATCACCACTATCTTCTACAGTTATAGCTGCAACCCCGGTACTCTCTTCAAGTCTAAATATACTATCTGTTTTTACTCCTGCTTCTTCTAAATTAGATATTAAGCTATCACCGAAATGATCTATACCACATGCACCAATAAAGCTAACTTGACCACCTAATTTACCTACCGCTACTGCTTGATTAGCTCCTTTTCCACCAGGAATTTCTTTAAAATATTTGCCGATAATCGTTTCTCCTGTCTGTGGATAACGTTCAGTCTGTACTACTAGGTCCATATTCATACTACCAACTACTAAAACTTTATTATGCATTAGCTTGCCACTCCTTTGTAGAACTTCTTATCTGCAACTTAGGCTTTAAGATTACATCATCCCCTATGAAATTAGATTCATTTATTCTTTTAATTAAAATTTCTGCTGCAGTCATTCCCAACTTATACTTAGGCTGCATAATCGTTGTTAATCCTGGTCTAATAGCTGAAGCAATATCAATATCATCATGACCAACAATCGAAATATCCTCAGGAACCTTTAGACCTGAATCAAAGACTGCTCCATAAGCACCGATAGCCATCAAATCATTAGCCATAAATACAGCTGTTGGTCGCTGTGATTGTTCTAGTAAAGTCGTCATTAACTTATACCCTGACTCTTTGCTATAATCTCCTTTTAAAACCCAATTGTCACTATATTCGAGGCCAAACTCATCTATCGCTTGCCTAAAACCACTCAATCTATCACGAGCTGTTTTAGTTGCCAAATCACCGGCTATATGAGCTAACTTAGTATGGCCCAATTCTATTAAGTAAGAAGTAATCTGATAGGCAGATGTCTTATTATTAATTGTTACTGCTGGCAACTCTACCTCAGGTATCTTACGGTCAATTTGCACAACTGGAAAATTAGCTTTAGCTAATTTATGTAATTCTTCTTTATTACCTATTGATAATGACAGAATCATACCATCAACCTGCTTACTCCTCATTAATTCAATTGCTTCTCTTTCTTCCTCTTTGTTATTATCAGTATTACAGAAGATAACTGAATAGCCTAACTCTTTTGCTTTATCTTCTATTCCTCTAGCCACCTCTGGAAAGAACGGATTACTAATATCAGGTATAATCAAGCCAATGGTATATGTTTTTTTTAGTACCAATCCTCTCGCAACACCATTAGGATTATAACCTAGTCGATTAATTACTTTTTGTACTTCCTCTTTTGTATTATCACTAACATCGGGTTTATTATTTAAAACGCGGGAAACTGTTGTAATTGAAACTCCTGCTTCTTTAGCTATATCTTTTATAGTTACCTTCAATCTATTCACTCCTCATTATAACAACCGATATCTTAATTAAATAATGACTTTTAAGAAATATATCTTTCATGAAAGCGTTTTCGGTAACGCTTTCAATAACATTATAAAATATTCTGACAAATTAGTCAAGTAATTGTGATAATATTTTTTCATCTTTGCTTTAACACCTCTTATTATTGATGAATATGATATTAAAAATAGTTAAAAAGGAGGTATTAGATAATGAATGAATCTAAACCAAACAATTTTGAAGAATTATCAAATAATAATTCAAATCAAAACCAAGTCAATCTCTCAAATGAAGGACTACAACAAGAAGATGAAGTAGAAAGAGTCTGTTTACCAGAAATAGGCTCACCTGCTCCTAAATTCACAGCAATGACAACCTTCGGTAGACGTTCTTTAACCGATTATCGAGGTAGTTGGCTAGTCTTCTTTTCACATCCAGGTGATTTTACCCCAGTCTGAACAACTGAATTTATTGCCTTTGCAGAGGCATACGATGAATTTCAAAGGTTAGACACTGAATTACTTGGGTTAAGTATTGGAAGCCTACAATCTCATTTAGCTTGGGTCTATGATATTTATCAAGAAACTGGAGTGGAGATCCCATTCCCAATCACTGTTGACCTTAGCATGCAAATTGCTAAGCAGTATGGTATGATTCAACAAGCTACTAGTAATACATCTACAGTTAGAGCAGTCTTTATTATTGATCCACGAGGTATTGTGAGAGCCATCAACTATTATCCTTTAGAAGTTGGTAGATCAACTGAAGAAATATTACGATTAGTTAAAGCGTTACAGACGGCAGATCGATTTGAAGTTGGTACACCTGCTAATTGGCAACCTGGTGAACCAGTTGTTGTGCCACCACCTAGCACTTATCAACAACTTATACGAAGAGTTGAAAATCCACCATCTGATTGGAATTGTATCGATTGGTATCTATGTTTTAAAGATTTATAGTTAAAATTGTAGACCACCTCATTTCGAAAGTCTCTAATATATTAATACTTTTACTCATTTAATCCCCCCAGTATAATTAGTTTTCTCTACTATAATAATTTATGGCATTATAATATATTATATAATAGTATAAGTCCTTTAAAAAATGATTAAACAATATAATATAAAGTAAAAACCTCTCCTATGACAAAGAGAGGTTTTTACTTTATATTTAATTTAAAAGGGAGTTATATGCTATTTTACATCATGCCAGGACCATAGCCACCCATCATTCCTGGACCTTGACCATAACCTCTCATCATACCAGGGCCATGCATCATTGGACCAAAACCAGCGCCCCCCATCATACCCGGGCCACTCATACCACAAGGCATTCGGTAAGCACCATTACCTCTATTGTCTAATTCATCTCCATGCTCTTCATAATATTCCTTCATTGTTTCTAATCTTTCTAACATATACTCTGCTTGTTGTTCAGTGATTAAACCTCTTTCTAACTGCTGGTTGATGTAATCTTTCTGAAATTGATAATTCTTCTGAAACCAGTTATCATTTCCTTCTTTCGCCATAACCATTACCGCCATAGATAATACTAACGCCAATACTGTTACACCTATTACTACTTTTTTCATCTTATCCACACTCCTTTGTTAATTTATCCCCTTTTAGGGGCTGTTCCTTTCTTGTTAAGTATATTGTATATACTAAATATGAAAATATAATGAAAAGAGTGTGAAAAGAATGTGAAAATTAAATAAGACCAGAGCTGTGACAACCCTGGTCTCCTACTAAGGAATATGTTGTATTATATAATTGTGAAGGAAGATAATGAGGGGTATTCATTAACAAGGGGTAATTCAATTAAAAGAGTCTATAATTACCTTCCTTCTTTTTAAATTTTAACATGGAATTAAATCTACTTCTGTTGATTAAGTCACATTATCATTGAATGTCCATATTCTTTAAATTGAACATAATCCCCTATACCCTTTATATTTAAATTATTTTCTGCTATCCACTTTCCAACTGTAAACTCAAAAAAATGGTGGGACTAGCAGGAATTGAACCTGCGACCTGCAGATTAGGAGTCTGCTGCTCTATCCTGCTGAGCTATAGCCCCCATATTCCCTTATATATTATATCCAAATTTGCGAACGATTACAAGATAAATAATTTGATAATTATTTATAAACTCACCCTAAATTAACATTCCTACTACTTTATAATATTTATAATTTAATTATTTGTTAAAACTTAATTATCTATTACAGCATCTTCTTTATTGAAAAACTCTTATATCAATTCAATCTTCCGCATTATGTTTTAATTTTTAATAATTTTTGGTTACTTATCTGAATAAAATGACTTAAATATTTAAATAAAACAAAAAGAACTAATCCGACTGACAAAATTTCTGCTATCCGAGCAGGATAAAGAAGTAAAGTACTATTAAATTCCTTTTCTAAAAACCCTGAAGTCAATTTTAAACCTATAGCTGTGATTACAAAAGGAAATGTAAAGGCTGAAAAACTAGGATAAAAACCTACTGCAAGCATCTTTGGTAAATAAATTAAAACAAGAGCTAACATCGTTAAAGTCAATAAAAGCAACCAACCTAACATCAACATATTCTTCTCAGGAAAGACGCTCATATATCCAGCCAAACAAAGTCCCGCTGGAGCTGTAAATATAGAAATAGTAGGCAAAGTAGGATCCTTCATTTCCCCAATCCGAAAGACTCGATAAGTAACGATCGGTAATAGAATCATGTAAGCAATAAATCCAAACCAAAAGATTATTTGCCCCAGCTCAATGCGGTTAAAAAGAGGAGCAGTTACACTAGCGACTACTATACCTACATAGACAATAAAATAGCTAGGAAAAACATTTTTAATATCAAAATTCATAATAAAACGAAATGAAAATATGATAACCAATAAAGCATGAAGTATAATTCCACCATACCATATATATAAAGCCAGTTGATAAGAAAAAGGCACTATATAACTAGCTAAAATTATAATTGCCATAGAAAAAGTTAAGGCTACACTAGCCACCACTGGATTCTTTAAATCATTAACAACTCCTCGGCAGTCAATAAAAAGTCTACCTATTAAAAGCAACAATATTGACACAGCTAACAGCCCTGCCAAATAACGATATTGACTTCCATAAGAAAGAACAAGATTTCCTGCACCAACTAAGCCAAGCATCAAACCTGCTATCGGTACTGGTGTTCTCTTGAAAATTGTAGACATCTTATTCTGCCTCCTCTAAAGTAGTGCCGCCTGCATTAATCTCACGCAAAATTATCTCAGTAGCTTTAGCAGCCACTTCCCCAGTAAAAGAAGCACACTGGTCTTTATGCTCCCCGGAAGCCATATTAAACCCATCGGTTAAGACCTTACAACAAAGACATCCATGATTGTCTTTAAAACTCTGCTGAAGTTCATTTGTTAACCTTAAATTTCTTTCAACCCGTTTATCTCCACCTTTAGTACGACCAAAGAAATAACTGATTGCCATCACTCCTCCCGAAACAGCTCCACAAACACATTTTGATTTACCGATCCCAACTGGAAATCCAGAAGCCATAGCGATTATTCTATCTGAGATATCTAATTCAAACTGATTCCTAATACTACTAATTATCGCCTCCGAACAATAAAACTGCCCACTCCTAAATAATCCTTCTGCTTCTTCTCTTACCTCATTTACTCTTACATCTGTTTGCAAAATTAACCCCTCCTAATCTTTTCTTATAAACTATAATATCACACATTATAAATCTTTTCAATAATCAATATAAATTAATTTTATAGAAGAGGGGGTAAAGTTAATAATCTGCAAATAATATAATTTGTTATACAATAAAAAAACCTGTCTCTTTTTTTAAGAAACAGGCTTGTTCACTCTACTTAAAACTATTATTTTTTAACTATTTAATCTCTTGAGGTTGTTCTTTTCAACTAGCTTCTTTCTTTATTCTTCTTGCATCTAGGGCATAATCCATATAATTTTATCTTATGTTCAAATAACTGATAGTCCGTTTTATCACTCACTTTTTCTTCAAAATTATGTAACGGGCAATCCAGTGCCCTAACTTTACTACAAATAACACAGACCAAGTGATGGTGGTGCTCTCTACCCACTCTTAATTCAAACCTACTCTCTTTACCATATAAATTTAACCTATAAATAATATTCTTCTCTTCAAAATAATTAAGATTCCGATAAACTGTTGATAATCTCAAAGTATCCCCTTTACTCTTGATCTTTTTAAATACCTCTTGCGCTGATAAAGGTCGATTACTATTGATTAAAACTTTTAAAATAGCAAAACGCTGCTTAGTAAATTTAATCTCTTTATCTTTTAATTTCTGCTTCCAAAAAGCTAATTCATCCATATATTATCTCCTACACCCCATTACTCGTTGTGTTATCCTTAACCTTAATCCCAATCTTAGTCTAAACCTTAACCTCTTGCCACCTGCAAATAAGACCCCTTACCCACTTATAAATAATAACAGTAATCAAACAAACTACACTGGCTAAAATTATCGTTCCTCCAGGAGCTAAATCCTGATAAAAAGCAATAATAAGCCCTACATTAACCGCAAGAATACTAAAAATAATACTATTCCTTATGGTTGCTTTAAAACTTTTGGCTAACTGCAAGCTAGTAGCCACCGGTAATGTAATTAAAGAAGATACTAATAAACCACCGATAATCCGCATAGAAATTGCAACAGTAATTGCTACTATAATTAAAAATATAGTATTCAATCTCTTAACTGGCACCCCAGCTAACCTAGCCTCTGCCTCATTAAAGGCTAAAAAAAAGAAACCATAATAAAAATAGAATATAATACCTATTATCAAAATTGCTAAAGGAATAATAATAAATATATCTTTCATTGTAATTAGTGATATACTACCAAATAAGTAACTAAAGATTCCTGAACTATTACTAATCAAACTAATCAATATTATTGCCACTCCTAAGCCTGTTGCTAAAATGATAGCTAATGATAATTCTTCATAATCTTTATAGTCTTGTCGTAATTTCTCAATCCCCAGCGATGCAGTAATAGCAACTATTAACGCAGTATAAATAGGATAAATACCAAGTAACATTCCTAATGCTACTCCAGCTAATGAAATATGAGATAGAGTATGACCTATTAATGATAATCGCTTTAAGGTTAGAAACACTCCAATCAAAGGACAGATTATTGCTACTAAATTTCCTACTATAAATGCTCGCCGCATAAAAGAATAAGCAAAAACTTCTAACATAGACTGCTTTCCACCACCTGAGAAGCACTTAGAGGAGTTATCTTTTGTTTAGCAAAATGAAATACTCTATTTGCATACTGAATTACAGCTTCAATATTATGAGAAATTATTAATATTGTCAATTCTAATTCTTGATTTAATCTGTTAAGCAACTTATAAAATTTATTCTGATTCTCAATGTCTACTCCAACTAAAGGTTCATCTAGAAAAATAACTTTCGGTTCACTAACTAAGGCCCGAGCAATAAAGATTCTCTGTTGTTGCCCACCAGACAGATTACCAATCTGTCTCTCTTTGTGCTCCAACATATCTACTAACTCTAAAACCCTATTAATCTTTTGGTCCAACCTTAAATTCAATAACTTAAACCTTCCAAACTCCTTATATAAATTAGCTCCGATAACTTCTTTTACAGTAGCTGGAAAACTATCGTTAAACTCCTTTACTTCCTGTGAAATATATCCTAACTTCGTCCAGTCACTAAATTCATTTATATTTTGACCAAAGAGTTTTATCTCTCCTTGTTGAAAAGAAATCTGTTCCGTTAAGAGTTTTAAAAAAGTGCTCTTACCTGAACCATTAGGACCTACCAAAGCTACGAAATCGCCGTTCCTAATATCTAAATTAACATCTTTTAAAATTACTTCTTCATCATAACCAAAATTCAAGCCTCTTATTTTAATTATTTCACTCATCTTCATCTACCAACGCCTTTCTTAAATTCTTAAGATTTTTACTCATTATTGAAAAATAGTCTGCATTATTCTCCTTCTCTTCTTCAGTTAAACCAATAATCGGATCAAGAGTTAATATCTTCAAACCAGTTTCTTTAGCTAATACTTCTGCCACCCTAGAATTAGATAACTTCTTCATAAAGATATATTTTAGCCCATCTTTTCTTACTCTCTCAATTAATCTAGCCAAAGCTCCTGGCGATGGCTTTTCATGAAGTGTGACTCCGGTAACAGATAACTGATTCAATCCATATCTATTGGTCAAATACCTAAAAGCATCGTGAGAGACCAAAATATAATCTCGATTTCTATTAGTCAAAGTTGCTCTATATGCTTGACCAAGAATATCTATCTTCTTCGTATAACTTTTATAATTTTGCTGATACTCCCTTTTATTTTCAGGATCTAAATCAATAAATTCATCCCTTACTCGTTTAGCAATCAACTGCATATTAATGGGGTCTAACCAAATATGTGGGTCATACTGACCATGGCTATGTACGTAAGTATTTTCCAACTTTAATAGCTTAACTTCTTCACTAGCCTTAATAACTTCGATACCTTTTTTTTGAAGAAGCTTTGCAACCTTAGTCCCCCAAGGCTCTAAACCAACGCCATTATACAGAAATAAATCCGTTTTTAATAATCTACTTTGCTGTTGAAGTGAAGGTTTATAACTATGTACTTCTTCACCATTAGGAATTAGGAGATGTAAGTCTACTTTATTTCCACCAATCTTATTTGCTAAGTCATATAACGGATAAATACTCACATAAATATTTAATCTATTCTGTTGATTCCTTAGGCTATTTATCTTATTTACATCAGAAGTCCACCAATTATCAGGCAGATCAATTAAGACTAATGATGTAGCTATTATGAAAAGTAATAATAGATAAAGAAACCAGCGCCGATTAGTATATATTCTTCTGTCTTTAAACAATTAACCTCACCCTAACCATATCTTTATTTGCAAATCATTTGCATCTACTATTCATATAATTAACATTTTAAACACTTTTTATACAAAAAATAAACTCTCCTATGAAATCACAGGAGAGTTTATTAATTATATTATAT
>Ga0079295_100028_pt1 | contig 32554 bp, 38 predicted proteins | sample Wag42014_12_17_FD_74791 | JGI IMG/M metagenome (GOLD analysis project Ga0079295, IMG submission 74791) | Deep subsurface shale carbon reservoir microbial communities from Ohio, USA - Utica-2 Time Series 2014_12_17 ...
CCTCTGCTATTAGCAAATTTAAAGCTTTTAGAGTCTTCAACATCTGTTTTCAATTCTTCCTTATAATCGATCTCATCCATAATCTCTCTTAATTCCTCTGGATGTTCATGTTCCATCTGCGTCTTACTTACCTTCCCTGTAATCCAAGTCTTATTCATTGGAAAGAAGTCTGGACTTAAATGAGCATTATACATATGCCAAACAACGATTGCTAATGCTGCTAGTACCGCCTCACCACTATGAGCTGCTCTAAATGCTTCGATTACCCAACGGGGTACAAACTTAACTGTTATCTGTGGGAAATACATCATTAAACCAGACAAACCCATAACCACTGTACCCCAAATTAATGCTAAATATTCCATCTTCTCTTTATAACAGTATCTACCGTATTCTGGATGCTCATCTGTCAATCCCAAATTATACTTTATCGTTTGTACTATCTCTACTGCATCCTTCCACTTTGGTAGAATCGCAAATGAAGGTTCGTTTAAGTATGCATATGCTGCTAAGTAAACAAAGTGATAACTAAACGCTAATAACATCAATATACCGCTAACTACATGTGTATAGAACATTGTATCAAACCCACCAAATAACGAAACTATCTTAGCAGATAAAGCTGCTCCATGATACTTAATTGGTAGTCCGGTTATTACACAAGTAGTGAAAGTTAAGAAGTTAACAAAGTGTTGAATGCGCTGATTCAATGTGAGTCGTTGAAACATCAAACCGCGTTCTTCAGAAAATGATATTCTTTCTTCCATTAGCATCTATCCCTCCTTAAATTTAATTAAGATCTATATCTGAATCATCTACATCTATCGTAATATCATCTTTCTTAGCCTTTCTAAACTTACCAAATAACTCAATTAAGATATGAACTAACATAAACCCAATAGTTAAGATAATCAACCATATATACGCTTTACTAATGTAATATGGAATCTTATTCTTATCTTTTGCTGATAAAGTTAAGTGTTCACTTCCTTTAGCAAAATTTGCTTGCGCATCCTGATGACACTTAGCGCAAGTAGCTGGTTTGTTCTTGGCTGAGACTGGTGAGGCAGCTACTTCATCCCCTAATGCCTTATGGGCACCATGGCAGTCTACACAACTGGCTGACTCTTGACTGCCTAATAATACTGCTTTACCATGAAAACTCTGCTTATAACCTTCTAAAATAGCTCCTTGATGACATTGAGTACACATCTTAACTTCCTCTTGTTTAGTTAGCTCTAGTTTCTGCACATTATGCTCACCATGACACGCATTACAGCTTACATCAGCCATACCATTTTTTGTTGCCTTCCAGTGTTTACTTGCTTTATAATCCTTAGCTACATTAGCATGACACATCTGACAACTCTTAGTCACCTGTACTGTTAACTCTTGACCATAAACTACATCTTGATGTGGAAAACCTTGAATATTCATGTGGCAAGTAGTACACGGATTATTCTTATGGACCGAATCTGCTAGTACAGCTGGGTCAACAGTTAATGATATCTCTTTGCCGTCATGCTTAGTGCTAAACCCTTCTCGTTGATGACAAGTCAAACATGATTTATTAGCAGCAGGAATATTATCCTGGGCTAAAAGCACACCATTAAAGACAAATAATAAACTCAGCATCAATATTAAATATAATCCTTTTCTTATATTCATTTTTAAATTTTTCACCCCTTTCAATAAATAAAAAATAAAAATAGAGACCAGCTAAATTAATAGCACTGGTCTCTGGACTTAACGTCTCTGGACTATCTCTATTTAGAATATTCAATTATACTCAATCGTCTTTACCTGTTCGGCTTCAATAACTACAAATCGTTTGCAGTGTCTACACTTAATAATCACCTTATCCTCTACTATCTCACAAACAATCTTTCCACACTTACACCTTAAATAATCATCTATGGCATCTGCCTCCACACCTCCACCTCCTTTACTATAAGTTCTGACTAATCAATTACTTTTAAAAATTAGTTGGCCAAATAACCATCGTATAAAGCACTGAAGTTAATGCTAGTAATACTCCGCTTAAGAGAACAAAAGTAACTCCTTTTAAGACTTTGTGCTGAATATCAAACGTTTCATCAACTAATAACCAACCTGTTCCAAAACTAAACAACACTATCAATAATGCGCTAACTGCTAGGATGAATGTCATTGTTAATCCCCCCTTTCTAATAAAATTGGATTAAATAAAAATAGAGGCCAACATCACAACAATACTTCTGTGATGCTGGCCTCTGGACTTAAAGTCTCTGGACTCAAATTAATCATGAGCATAATCTTAATATTTCATTTTAAATATAAAAGAGCCAGCATTGTAAACTACACAACGCTGGCCTCTGGACTTAAAGTCTCTGGACTCTTGTCTCTGAACTTTGTCTATAATTCTTATATTCAACTCTTGTAATCTGACGATCCTGAATCACCACAAACCTTTTACAATGCCTACACTTAATAATGATCTTGTCTTCTTCAATCTTAGACACCAACTTATCACAGGCACATCTTACATCTTTCATTAATGATCCTCCCTTTTTTTGATATTAAAGTGAATATGACCCCCTTAAAGTCTACACTTTAATATCTTTAAGTTTTGAAACTATCCCCTTAACATTTACCTTGAGTTGAATATTAGTTTATTAATATAATCCAACTAAATTATTTTGTCATTAATTATAATATAATTGGATTATAATCAAGATTGTTATTTTTATCACAAGAACTTATATCATCACATCCTTTCTATAATATTAATTCTAGATTTCTGAGGTATTCTCCTGCAAATATGGTAATAAAAGTAAAATAATTTTATTATTTTAAAGCTTTAAAGTTTCAAGCTAATAACATCTTAAAGATTCCTGATAACTTAAACTTTATAAATTTAACTGGCCAATCTAACTCTGTCTTATCACAAACAGTAGAGATACTATACTTGTCAATCTCACCTCTTAGTTTTAAATGTTCTACAAAGTCTAACTCTTCATCTTTCTTTTCAAGAAGCTCTTTTAACTTCTTAGCCTGACTAATTCGGTTAGTGATATTCTCATTAGTCTGGTCATCAATTCTGTCGTATTTATGTTTCAACTTATTTAACCTTTCTGCTGCTGAATAGGTCTGCTCTACAATCTCTTTTCGTGTCATCCAATCTGTCTCATAACTTAGAATTTCTTCCCACGAAGAATTAGTCAATTGCTTTCTATGGTCATCTAATGTATGCGCCAACTTCTTATAACCCATCTTTTCTGGATGCTCGAAAGCTAAGCTACCAGGGTCTAAGAACGGCCCCATTGGTGAAATAAAACATGATAATCTTTCATCATACTTCTCAAACAGATACTCACAATAATCAATTGTCTCTTGTACTGATTTTGGAGTCTGTCTAGGTAACCCAATCATGAAGAAAACATCAATACGATTACAACCTAATTCAGTAGCTATATCCAATGTTCTTTCCATCTCTTCATTAGTATAAAAGATAGTTCTATCTTGTGCCTTTCTTACAACTTCACTATGGCTTTCAGGAGAAAGCTCTAAGCTCCAATTTTGTACTGATTCATCTATCTTCTTTAAGAACTTTCCGGAAGCTGGACTAAATAACTCAAATACAATCTCATTCTTAAGATTTGCCTTATTTAACCTATTGAGAAATTCACTCACATAGCCACCTCCTGCCTGCCTAATATCACCTACAATGAAGATTGGCCCGCGAGAGAACTGAGCAATCTTTTTCATATTCTTTACCATACTAGCCGGACTTCTAAATATCGGACCTTGGCGTTTGTTATAGTGCTCATTAGTGCACACTGAACGCCCACATGTAATACACCCTTGCTTACAACCCTTCACTGAAAATACTGTTGTAATTGGATTGTTTAACCAACCATCAAATGGTAGTATACTTTCTAAATCATGATATCTAAATACATTTTTGATCATAATCTCCGGTCTTAAATCAACATAATCTAAACTATCCGGATTAAAATCTAGTTTATTTATAATAGTTTGTTCTTCATCTTGCCAAGTTAAGTTAGGTACTTTCTCTAAAGAATCTTTATCAGTATTATTATTTTCAATATTCTTCAAAAGCTTTAAGAACGGAACCTCGGTACAGTCACCTCGTAGTACATAGTCAACCTGTTGATAATCTACTAGCTCTTCATGAAAATAAGTCGATGAAAGTCCACCAAAGATAACTGGAGTATCAGGATGCTCTTCCTTAACTATCTTTGCCACTTCTAAGGAGCCATGTGCATGTGGCAACCAATGTAGATCAATTCCAAAAGCTTTAGGATCCAATTTAGAAATAAACTCTCGTGCATCAAAATTCTCATCTTTCATCATTCTTACAGCTAAATTAACGATTCTTACTTTATAACCTTGTTCTTCTAAATAACTCTGGATTGTTAAAAATCCCAATGGATACATTTCAAATACTGGTGAAGAAGGAATTAAATCACTAACCGGGCCGTAAAAAATCGATTTCTTTCTAAAGTCATACACACTTGGTGGATGCAACAAAACTAAATCTACTTTTGACATTTTTATCACCTCATATATTTTTTTAAAATAAATTAAGGCCAGAACTTTATCAAGAACTCTCTTGATAAAATTCTGGCCTCCGGACTCATGGTCTCTGGACTCTGCTTGTCGCTGGACTTAAATATTCAATTATATTCTTTATACTTAGCTTGCTTTCTCTACCTTTTTAGCTAGAACTATAGCACCAATCATTGCTACTAATAACAATATAGCTACTATCTCAAACGGAAGCACATACTGCTGTAACATTACAGTAGCTATATTATGAACAGTAGTCTTAATCGTAGTAATGCTTCCCCACTTAGTCAGCCAAATAACCCTACTAATAACCATTAATAATACTGAAGCAACTAAAAGAGCTAATCCTTTCTGTTTATTAAACAGGTTAGTACTAGACATATCTTCTCTTTGAGTTAACATAACTCCAAAGACTAAAATTATAGCAATCGCTCCACCATATACTAATATTTGAACCGCAGCTAAAAAATTAGCCTGCATTAAAAGATATAATCCAGCCACCCCAACAAAACTGAGAATTAAAAACAAGGCACTATGAACTATATTTCTTGATAATACTAATGCTAAAGCCGAACTTAAGGTAATAATCGCTAAAACCAAGAAGCTTATAGCCTCTAATCCCATTCATTTCACCTCCAGCCTATATTAGTTAACTGACTTCTTTTTTCTTCTTTGGTTTTGTTTGAGTTGGTTTCTCAGCTAATAAGTTCAATATTAAATCCTCTTTATTATAAGTAGCTAATTCAAATTCTTGATTAAATTTCAAAGCATTTGTTGGACATCCTTCTGTGCATAATCCACAGAACTGACACCTTGTTAAATCAACTTTAAATCTAACAATCTCTTTCTTCTTATCTTCACCACGATTTATCTTTAAATCAATTACTGAGTTAGGACAATTTCTATCACATACTGTACAGCCAACACACTTATCTACGTCTAATTCAAATGAACCATGGAAAGTATCCGGTAGATTAGGATATTCATCTGGATATTCCTGCGTAGTATAACCTCCAAAGTACTCTTTTAGAGTAGTAGCTAACCCTTTTAACAATCCTTGCCCATACATCTAATCACCCCCACTTAGATAATATAAAGTACAACTCCAGTTATTAATATATTTAATAACGAAAGTGGTAGTAAAAACTTCCAACCTAAACTTAATAGTTGGTCTATTCTGATCCGTGGAAAAGTCCATCTTACCCAAATTAAGATAAAGATCATAAACCCTGTCTTTAATAAGAACCAAATGTAAGATGGTAAGATAGGTCCATGCCACCCACCTAAGAATAAAGTAGTAGCCATAGCTGAAACTATAAACAGGTGTGCATATTCAGCTAAGAAGAAGAGAGCCCATCTCATTCCACTATACTCTGTCATATACCCAGCAACTAATTCCGATTCACCTTCAGGTAAATCAAAAGGTGGTCGATTAGTCTCAGCTGCTCCAGCAATAAGATATATCAAAAACGCTATCGGTTGTGTTACGATAAACCACATATCCGATTGAGCAGCAACAATATCACTCATCTGCAAAGAACCTGTAATCATTACTACCCCTAGAATCGAAAATACTAGTGGAATTTCATAGCTTAATGACTGAGCTAAACTTCGCATTGCTCCTAACAACGAATACTTATTATTCGAACTCCATCCAGCCATGATTATAGGAATAGTACTTAAAGAACAGACAGCGATGAAATAGAAAATCCCAATATTCATATCTATAGGAATCATATTTTCTCCAAAAGGAATAATAGCAAAAGCCAAAACTGCTGGAGCAAAAAATAGAATAGGTGCTATCATAAATGGTACTTTATCAACTCTATCTGGTATAATATCCTCTTTTCCAACTAATTTTAAAGCGTCAGCTACAGTCTGACACGTACCTTTTGGTCCTACTCGATTAGGTCCTAATCTTACTTGAATAAAACCGGCAACTTTTCGTTCAACATAGATCAAAACCAATGCTGAAATAGCGATTACAGCTAAAACTCCTATCCCTGCTACAAGATCCATAGTTGCCTCAATGCCAAGTTGTGAAAAACCTATATTGACCATACTCTCGCGAAAAAATAGAGCTAGGTTAACAAATAAATTCTGTAAAGCACCCATATGAATCGTCTCCTCTAATTAAAATTAGTTTTAGTAATAATTCTTTACCTATCTACCTCGCCTAAAACAATATCAATACTACCTAAGATAACAATAGCATCTGCAACTTTTTCACCAATCATCATCTCTTCTAGTGCCATCAAGTGAATAAAGGTCGGAGGACGTACTCGAAAACGATATGGTCTCTTGGAGCCATCACTTACTAAGTAGAAGCCTAACTCACCTTTTGGTGACTCAATACTACTGTAAGTAGATCCATCTGGTGGCCGCTTTGGTACTCTCTTAACTTGGACTTTACCTTCTGGTATCATATTTAACGCTTGCTTAATAATTAAACAGCTCTGTTCTATTTCCTCTAAGCGGACTATATATCTGCTATATGTATCTCCTTTATCTCTTGTAGGTACATCAAAATCAAACTTATCATAAATCCCATATGACTGGTCTTTACGTACATCATATTCTACTCCACTAGCTCGAAGGTTAGGACCTGTTACTCCATAATCAATCGCTGTTTCTGGTTTGAGTATTCCAATATCTTTAGTCCGTGCTTGGAATATTTCATTACCAGTGATCAAATTATGATATTCTGGCAGTGCTTCATCTAGCATATAATCTACTATTCTTTCTATCTCCTTCAACTGTTCATCGGAGATATCTTTAGCTACACCTCCAATCCGCATATAACTGTAAGTCATTCGTGAGCCTGTTAACTCTTCAAATACATCTAGAATCATCTCTCGGTCTCTAAAGCCATACATTAAAGCCGTTTGTGAACCTAAGTCATTACCAAAAGTCGCCCAAAAAACACAATGATTAATTATTCTTTGTAATTCAGAAACTATCACTCTAATATATTCAGCCCGTGTTGGCACTTCTAAATCTAATAGCTGTTCAACTGTCTGCACATAAGCTAAATTATTGGTCATAGAACAGATATAATCTAGACGATCAGTAAAAGGTACACATTGTGCATAAGTTCGCTTCTCTGCTAACTTTTCAATACCTCGATGTAAATAACCAACATGAGGATTAACTTTACGAACATTCTCACCATCAAGAGTTAAAACCATTCGAAAAACACCATGAGTACTAGGATGATGAGGACCAAAGTTAACCTCTATTTCTTGCGTTTTAATCCCTTGGTCAACAACCTCTTTCATCTTTTACACCTCATTTCTTATTATCTTAGTTTAAATTTAAGTACTTAATTTAAAATCCTTACGCAAAGGATATCCTTCAAAATTATCCGTTAGTAAGATTCGTTTTAAGTTAGGATGACAACTAAAAGTTATCCCAAACATATCATAAACTTCACGCTCCTGCCAATCAGCTGACCCCCAGATATCCATTACTGATGGAACCTCAGGTTCTTGAGGGTCTACTTCAACTTTAACTTCTAAGCGATCACCAGTTTGTAATGAAAATAGATGATATACTACTTCTAGGTATTCTTGATAATCTACAGCTGTAAGGTTAATTAAATACTCGTAATTAAATTCTGATGCTGTCTTTAAAATTTTCATTGTCTTATATAACCTATCAGCCTCTATATTAATACTTCCATCTTCAATTTGATTCTTGATTACACTTGGCTTCATCTTGACCCTCCTTTATGATTGAATTTTTCGTCTCAATTCCAAAATTCCATAGATCAACGCTTCAGGTCGTGGCGGACAACCAGGAACATATACATCTACTGGTAAGAATTCATCTCCACCATTTACCACATTATATGATTCAGCAAATGGTCCTCCACTAATAGCACAACTGCCCATAGCTAATACATATTTAGGTTCTGGCATCTGCTCGTAAACTCTTAGCACAGCCGGCTCCATCTTCTTAGTAATGGTACCGGCGATAATCATTAAATCAGCTTGCCGAGGTGAGGCTCGAAATACCTCATAACCAAACCGGGCTAAATCATGCCGTGAAGCAGCTGTTGCCATCATCTCAATTGCACAACAAGCTAACCCAAAAGTCAAAGGCCAAATTGAATTACCTCGTGCCCAATTAAGTGCCTTATCAACAGTAGTTAAAACTATATTATTCTTTACATTATCTTTATCTAAAATTTCATGGAGTAGAGAAACTCTACTCCTATTCTTTTCATCTAAAACCATTCTAACGCACCTTCCTTCCAGGCATAAACAAAGCCTATTATCAATATTGCAATAAAGATAAACATTTCAACAAAAGCAAATGTTCCTAGCTGTTGAAAAGTAACAGCCCATGGGTATAAAAATATCGTTTCTACATCGAAGACTAAAAAGACTAATGCATATAGAAAGTAACAGATCTTAAACTGAACCCAAGTTTCTCCTCTGGTATCTAGACCACATTCATACGTTAAATATTTTTGTGGGGATGACTTTGTAGGCGCTAAGATATAAGCTCCAATCAAAGCACCAATAGGCATTAATAGACCCAGAATAAAGAATATTACAATCCCATTAAACTCATACATTTGAGCACCTCCTAAATACTTTTATTTCATATTAGTTTAGAAGACAAAGTTAGCTGCTAATTGAATTAGGTTAATAAACTTTTCAGGAATAATGCCCAATCCTAAAATCGCTATTGCTGAAAATCCGACTACAAATTTTAATTCTGATGGTATAGTCAGTTTCATATTATTAGTTGGGCTTTCAAGGTACATATTCTTTACTACACCATAGTAGTAAGGTAAAGAGATAACACTATTAATTGCCATTGCTAAGGCTAACCATAGATAGTTACTCCCTATCGCTGCTTTAAAGATAAAGAATTTACCTAAAAATCCTCCTGTTGGTGGAATTCCAACTAATGATAAAAAGAATAGAGTCATTGCCGCAGCAAACATTGGTGCCTTCTCACTCAATCCTCTAAAGTCATCTAACTCTTCACTATCGAAGTTATTACTAAGCAAGATTATGACTGCAAAACAACCTAGAGTCATAAATGCATAAGCTAACAGATAGTAAAGTACCGGGAAGATTCCACTTTGAGTAGCAACAGCAACCCCTACTAACACATAACCTGCCTGAGCAATAGCTGAATAAGCCATCATTCGCTTAACATTGGTCTGAGTTAAAGCACCAATATTACCTAAAGTCATTGAAAGCAGAGCTAAAATCGCAATCAATAGTGACCAAGTTTCTGCCAATTCACTAAGTCCTACATTAAACACTCTTAACAATGCTGCAAATGCTGCCGCTTCAGAACCAGTGATCAAAAAAGCAGTAATCGAAGTCGGTGCTCCTTCATAAGTATCAGGTGCCCACATATGGAATGGTACAGCTGCTACTTTAAACCCAAAACCGGCTAAAACGAAGACTACTCCCATCATCAAAAGTGGAGTCATAGAAGCAGCTGTAGCTGTTAAAGCACCTTGGCCAGAGCTTACTACTTCAGCAATCTGAATTAAATTGGTAGTACCAGTCACTCCATAAAGTAGAGAAACTCCAAAGAGTAATAATGCTGAAGTTAATGCTCCAATTAATAAGTACTTTAATGCTGCTTCAGTTGAACGCTTATCCTCCTGTAACATACCGATAAGAATATAAGCCGAAATTGACATTAACTCCAATCCTATATAGATTGAAACTAAACTATAAGACGAAACCATCACTAACATACCTAATGTCGAAGCAACTAATAAACTATAGAATTCACCAGGCTTTATCTTCTTCTCCTCTACATACTTAAATGAGATGACACTTACTACCACAGCAACACCTATTAATAAAGCTTTAAAGAAGATAGAATAACTATCTACAACAAATGAGTGTCCCCATATCATGCCTAAGTCATCAGTTAGATAAGCTAATGAAACTCCAGCAGTTATCAAGCCCACTACTGCTGTTAATCCCACTGTAAATTGATTCTTAGCCAGATACTTAACACCTAAAATAACTATTAGTGTAATAACCATCACTATTTCTGGAGTAAAGATTCCAACATTCATATTACATCACTCCTAGTACTGCTAAGATTGACTCTACTGATGGATTAAAGAATGATAATAAAGTATTGGGATAGATGCCAGCCCAAATGATAAGTAACATTAATGGAATTGCTACCCATAATTCCCGAGCACTAATATCCGGTAGTCCATCGTACTTAGCAGGCGCATCACCCATTAATACTTTTTGCATCATCCGCAAATGATAAGCCGCAGTGAATACTAAACCAACTACCGCAATCATTACTAAATTAGGCAACTCAGTCCAAGTACCAGCAAAGGTGAAGAACTCACCAATAAATCCAGATAACCCTGGTAGACCTAGATTAGCAAAAGCGGTAAAAGCAAGTAAACCAGCTGCTAATGGAATCTTAGTATATAAGCCTCCTAATTCTCCCATCATTCGTGTATGAGTTCTATCATAAAAGACACTACCTACAAAGAAGAACATTAGTGGTGAAATCAATCCGTGTGAAAAGAGAACATATAATCCACCATTCATTGACATCGGAGTCATTGCTGCTAAACCAACCAACACAAAGCCCATATGACTAATACTTGAATAAGCAGCCATCTTCTTAACATCCTCTTGAGCCATAGCAGCTAATGCACCGTAAATAATATTAACAACTCCTAAGACTCCCATGAATAAAGCGAAAGATTGTGCAGCATCCGGAAAAGTAGTATATGAAATTCTATAGAACCCATAAGCCCCCATCTTTAATAATACACCAGCTAGTAACATACTACCGCCAGTTGGCGCTTCCACGTGAGCATCAGGTAACCAAGTGTGAAACGGGAAGACTGGTACCTTGACTGCAAATCCTAAGAAGAAAGCCAAGAACAACCACCATTGGAAGGTTGGAGATAGATTAGCCTGTTGGGCAATAGTTAATATATCGAATGTCTGTAACCCACTCCCAAAGTATAGAGCCAAAATACCAACTAGCATCACTACACTACCTAACAAGGTATAGATGAAGAACTTAATTGAAGCATAACGTCTTCTAGGTCCACCCCAAATTCCTATCAAGAAATACATAGGAACCAGAACAATCTCCCAGAAGATATAGAATAATACATAATCAAGAGCAACAAACAATCCTAATAGACCAGTTTCTAACAAAAGAACAAAAGCAAAGAAGTCTTTTACTCGATGGTCTATATTCCAGGATGTAATGATTGCCATAGTAGTAATTAAAGCACTAATGACTAACAAAGGAAAACTGATCCCATCAACTCCTAAATGATAAGTAACCCCTAAACTTGGAATCCATTCTGCTTTTTCAACAAACTGCATTCCTGCAGCAGCCATATCAAAATCTAACCACATCATTCCTACCAATACAATAGGAATTAAACTTACTAACAGAGCAAATATCTTAATTATCCTATCTTCTTCTTTTGGCAAGAACATAGTGATAATCGCTCCAATTAAAGGAACAAATACTAATGTAGATAACATAATCTTATCCTCCTATCACTATAATAATTAAACCAATTAGCACAGAGAAAAATAATGTTAAAGCATATGACTGTAAATAACCAGTATGTGCATTCCTTATTAACCTACTTCCAACATAGAAAGTATTTCTGACACCATTGACTGCACCATCAACCACCTTGTTATCAAAGTCACCTATTAAATCACCTATAAAGACGCCTAGCCTACCAGTTAAATTAACTATTCCATCTACTACATACTTATCAAACGCACCAATTAATTTGGATAAAGCTAAAGAACCTCTAATAGCAACTACATTGTAAATTTCATCGATAAAGTATTTTCCTTTTAATAAGCGCCAAACCGGATATAGGAACTTAATAATTGACTTCCGTGAAATGATCCTAAGTCCATAGATAAGCCAACCTAAAATAATTCCTGATAGCGTCGCTCCAACTGCTGTCATCTGGACAAAACTACTTGGTGAAGCATGGTGACCATGTTCAAGAGCTATAAACTTTCCAAATGCCATATCTGTCAATGGAGAATTCACAAATCCAGATCCAAATGCTAATATAGCTAAAAGAATTAATGGAATAGTCATAACTGATGGTGATTCATGTGCATGTTCATAAGCATGATCATCTCTAGGTTCTCCAAAGAAAGTCATAATTGTTGCTCTAGTAATGTAGAAGGCTGTAAAGAAAGCTGCAATAACTCCAATCCAAAATAGAATTTTATAATCGGAATGATAAGCGCCTAATAGAATTTCATCCTTACTCCAGAATCCACTAAAAGGTGGTACTCCAGCTAAGGCAGCCGAACCTATAATCCAAGTCCAACCTGTAACCTTCATTTTCTTTAATAAACCACCCATCTTATGCATATTCTGGGTATGCACTGCATGGATTACACTACCAGAAGCTAAGAATAATAGTGCTTTGAAGAAAGCATGAGTCATAAGATGAAATACTCCAGCTGTATAAGCTCCTACTCCTAAAGCCAAAACCATATAACCTAACTGACTGATCGTTGAGTAAGCCAAGACCCCTTTTATATCCTCTTCTACTAAAGCTATACTTGCAGCAAAGATAGCTGTAAAGCCACCAATAAATGCTACTACTGTTAATGTAGTCTTAGCCGCAGCAAAGATTAAGAACATTCTTGCTACTAAATAAACTCCAGCTACTACCATAGTAGCAGCGTGAATTAAAGCACTCACCGGTGTCGGACCAGCCATAGCATCAGGTAGCCAAACATGTAGTGGAAACTGAGCTGATTTACCTATAGCACCAACAAAAAGAAATATTGTTGCTACAGTTAAACCCACCCCTGCAATTTCTCCATGTTCAACAAGATGCGTTAACTCAGCAAAATTAAAGGTCTTACCCATGGCGAAGATCATAATTACACCTATTAACATTCCAATATCTCCAACACGAGTAGTTAAAAAGGCTTTATTTGCTGCCAAAACATTTTCAATATCCTCAAACCAATGACCAATTAATAGGTAAGAACATAATCCTACTAATTCCCAACAGATAAAGAGTAAAAGTAAATTATTAGCAATTACTAAACCTAACATTGACGCAGTAAATAATGATAAACAAGCGTAAAAACGTTTGTATCTACTATCTCCTTCCATATAGCCTTTAGAGTATACATGTACCATCAAACTTACGAATGTAACTACCACAAACATCATGGCAGTCAATGCATCTACACTATAACCAAAAGCAATTTCAATATCTCCATGTGTTGCCCAGACAAATTCTTTTGTTATAGTAGATCCATTGATTACTTCTAATAATACTCCAATGGCTAATAAGAACGAGATAAATAAAGATCCTATCCCAATCTTATCACTGTCATTTTTAAGGTATCGCCCAAATAAAACGATGATTAAAAAAGAAAACAGTGGCAATACCGGAATCAACCAAGCATATTCTACCATTAACAGGGTCACCCCTCTCTAACTTTATTAATTACCATTTCAATAGATTAAACTCATTGACGTTAACTGAAAAGCGGTTGCGATAGATAGCAATAACCATTGCTATTCCAACAGTTATCTCTGCAGCTGCAACAGCAATAACGAAGATTGCAAATACCTGCCCCACTGTATCAGCGAGAAAATGTGAAAATGCTACCAAGTTAATATTAACAGCATTTAACATTAATTCAATTGACATCAATACAGCTATAGCATTACGCTTAGATAATGCTCCAAATAAGCCAATACAGAACAAAGCTGCTGCTAATAGTAAGTAATGATTTAAAGTAACCATTAATTCAAACCTCCCATTCTTAAAGACTCTCCTAATTAATTATAACCTTTCACTTATCTCCTACTACTTCACCTCCTTTCAATTTATTTAAATAGAAAAGGCCAAGCAATCCGTTCTCTTAAAAAAGAACAAATTACTTGGCCTCTGGACTCTAAGGTCTCTGGACTCTGAATGGCCTCTGGGCTCTAAAGGCCTCTGGGCTCCATCGTCGCTGGACTTACCAATATTTAACTTTACTTACTAAATATATATTTCCTTTCTCTCTAAAATATGATTATTTTTTCACAAAATATAAAAAAGGCCAAGTAACTCACTCCTTTAAACGGAACGAATTACTTGGCCTCTGGACTCTAAAGGTCTCTGGACTCTGAATGGCCTCTGGGCTCTATGGCCTCTGGACTCTTTCGTCGCTGGACTTAATTAATCTTTAATTTTAACTTATTTAATATATATTGACCTTAACTGAAAAATATAACTAATTATCTCTATTTTTTAATATCTTAACTGTATTATATAACATACATTAGACTTTGTCAAGAAATTAATTACATTAATTATAAATTTAACCATTAACTAGGCTTAGCAATGATTAACTTAACTAATGAAGTAGCTACATCCTTTACTTCTACAATCTTCAACCCTGCCTCTCTAACATTTTCTACAGTCTTACGATTTATATTAGCTCCCCATAACCTCACTGGAATTGGATTGATTAGATCCATAAACTTTCCTAAGACTAAATTTTTACTACGAACATGTTCTAACATGATTACTTTACCTTCTGGCTTACATACCCGGTTAATCTCCTTCAAACCTTTAATTGGATCCGGCACAGAACAAAAAACACAAGTAGTCACTACTGTATCAAAAGTATTATCAGCAAAAGTCATATCTTGGGCATCCATTTCGATTAAATCTATCTTTACATCTATTCTATGCAACTTCTCTCTCGCACGTTCCAACATTTTTTCACTAAAATCAATTCCTACTACCTTTACTCCTTCTGGATAGTAATCGATATTCTTTCCTGTCCCAATCCCTACCTCCAAAACTCTTCCTTCTACATGAGAAAAGACTTCTTCCCTTAAGCGTCCTTGCGCCATCAATTCCATCGGTGCTTCTAAAAGGTCATAAACTCTTGCTACTCGATTATATCTTTTTTTTATTCTATCTGTATGGTCATTAGTCATTATTTATTCTCCCTTTTATAAATATTATGTTTTTAATATTAAATTAGCACCTATCATAGGTGCTAATTTAGGTATCTATATTATATAAAAAGATAGCGATAAGTATACAGAATTAAACTACCAGCCATGATTGTACTAAACCATAGAATATTCCTCGTCTTCTTATCTCCCTGTCCCTTAACATAATAAGAATAATGAGAATAACTTAACATAATTACAGTTAAAAACAAAAAGTAAGGTTGATACTTACCTAAGATAGCCAATTGACCTAAGCCGACACCACTAAGCCCTAGTAGTGCAAAAATAACTGGCGTAATTCAACAAATCCCAGTAAAAAATGCTGAAATTACTGCTCCAATACTACTTATTTTTGATTTAATTGCTTTCATAGTTCCTATCTCTCCTCTCCTACCCCACACTTCAGGGTGGTACTATTATATAGTTATATTATACCAAACTTTTCATCATAAATCAAAGACACTACCAAATTTGATAGTGTCTTAATCTTTATTATCTACCGTTAATATTTTCTTCTAGCAAATACATGCTCACCTATTCTCTTAATTTTTTCTGTATTATTAAAGATCCAATCTGCGGTTGCTGTTCGTGGATTATAATAATAAAGAGCTCCTTCTGAAGGGTCCCAACCATTTAGTGCATCTCTAGCCGCATCATAGGCTTGTGCATCAGGAGTTAAGTTAATTTGGCCATCTAAAACTGCTGAAAAAGCATAAGAACCATCAACTTTCTGATAAACAACTCCATCAATCGTATCAGGAAAAAGTGAACTATCAACTCGATTTAAGATTACTGCCGCTACAGCAACTTGTCCAGTATAGCTTTCTCCTCTAGCTTCAGAATAAATTGCCTTAGCCAAGGTCTCTAATTCACCAGGTTGCGGCTGATAACGAATATAATTTTCACCTTGCTTTTTAGCCTGGGCATCAGAATCTGGCAACTCTATATTAGGTGGTTCTGCTTCCGAATTTTGTTTACTGACAAATGATAATAAAAACATCATAAGTAATCCTTTTAATACTTTCTTATAATTCCATCCATCACCATCAAAAGCCATAGCAGGTTCAATTAATAGAACCCCTGTTAAGAAAGGTACCATTAAACTTACTAGTAAAACGTAAGTAATTAATTTCTTCAATATTACTCTATTCATTTCTAGATTCACTCCCTAATTTAGGCTTTTACATAGTGATTATAACAAACATCCAGAAGATTTGGTATAGTAATTTATACTAACTTAGGAGGAAACAACCGTCTATCTATTCAATATAATAAAAGCCTTATCAGAGGTTTTCCAACAAGGCTTTTAAATTTCGATATTTTATTAACCACAACTACTATAACCACAGTTTTTGCAAGAATTACATCCCTGTTCAAAGTGTAAGGTTTGACCACATTCCGGACAATCCGGTCTTTGAATAGAAATTTTATCCTTCAGTTTTTCAACTTCATAATCAGCAGATTCATCTTGATAACTACTTACAACTTCTTCTTCAATGACAGCAGTTACCTCACTAGACATATCTCTAAATTCATTAGACTTTAAAATTTCATTTAAAGCTCTCCCCACTACATCTGAACAACTACGTCCCGTTAAGTTCTTACCCTTACCCTTTCGATACATAAAGCTTGGGCAAGTACTAGTAGAGCGCAACTGATCAATTACCTTTTCAGGTGCTATCCCTGCTCTTAAAGCCATACTAGTTAACCTACTTACTGCTTCAGTCATAACATTACAGCCACCATCTGACCCTGTAGTTAAGAAAGTTTCGATCGGCTCTCCTTCTTTATTAATATTAATAGTAAGATATAACTTTCCACAGCCTGTGTCATACTTTATCGTCTCTCCTAAAGCAGCTAATGGTCGTTTTTGTGGATAGATCTTATCTGTCTGTGTTATATTTTCATCTTCTTCAGCAGAACTAGATTTTAAAACCTGACTACCTCTTGAACCATCTCGATAAACAGTTAAACCTTTGCAACCTAGCTCATGAGCTAATAGATATGAATTAGCTACATCTTCTTTAGTAGCTGAATATGGTAGATTTATAGTCTTAGAAACAGCATTATCTACATATTCCTGAAAAGCAGCCTGGATCTTAATATGCCATTCGGACTCTATATCCATTGTTGTCACTAATACTTCCTCATTAGCATCTTCAGTAAAGTCATATTCAAAAGTAGATACATTTCCTTCACCATCAGTATGAGTATAAGAGAAGTCAAAGAACGGCTCTATACCTCCGCTCGTTCCAGCTAAAAATGAAATTGACCCCGTCGGAGCAATAGTAGTTAAGGTTGCATTTCGCTGTGGCTTATCATAAATACTATCCTCCCAAGCAGGGAATGGTCCTTTTTCTTCTGCTAGCTCTTGGCTATATTGATGAGCATTATCTTTAATAAACTCCATCACCTTCTTAGCCATATCAACAGCTTCCTGACTATTATAAGCAATATCTAGTCTAATTAACATCTCATGAAAGCCCATAACACCTAAACCAACTTTTCTTGCTTTCATAACTTGCTCTTCAATCTCAGGGAGTGGATAATTGTTCATATCGATCACATTGTCTAAGAAACGAACTGCCATTTGAACAGTTTCTTGTAAAGCCTCCCAGTCAACTCCTCCCCCTTTTATAAACTTAGATAAATTAATTGAACCTAAATTACATGCCTCATTAGGCAAAAGTGGCTGTTCTCCACATGGATTAGTTGCTTCTATTGCACCTAAATGAGGTACCGGATTCTTTTCATTAATTTCATCAAGAAATATTACTCCTGGCTCTCCATTCTTCCAAGCATAACCAACGATTAAATCAAATACTTCCCTAGCATCTAATTGTCCAACTACTTGTCCATTACGAGGATTAATTAAATCATAATTCTCTTCCTCTCTTACAGCCTGCATAAATTCTTCCGTTACTGCTACAGAAAGATTAAAGTTAGAAAATTGTTTATCTAGAAGTTTTCTTTTATATTCTTTTAACTCTTCTTTCACTTTATCTTGATTTAAATAAGTAGACTCTAAACGTTCTTTAAATTGGTCATATAACTCTTGATTAGCTTCATTTAATTCACCTTTACAATTAATAAAATCTAAAATATCCGGATGGTCTACTCGCAGCATCCCCATATTAGCGCCACGACGCTTTCCACCTTGTTTTACAGTATTAGTTGCAGTATTAAAGACCTCCATAAAACTAAGTGGCCCAGAACTAATTCCTCCTGTACTCTTAACTACATCATTTTGAGGTCTAAGCCTACTAAAAGCAAAACCTGTACCTCCACCAGACTTATGTATTAAAGCAGCATTCTTAACAGCATCAAAGATTCCTTCCATACTATCTGGTACCGGCAAAACAAAACAAGCAGCTAACTGTTGTAATTCTGTTCCCGCATTCATTAATGTTGGTGAATTAGGTAAAAATTTAAATTCAGTCATTAACTTATAGAATTCTTCTTCATAATACTTCTCTTTCTCCTCATCTTCTTCAGCAGCAGCTATATTTTTAGCTACCCTTTCAAAAAGCTCTTTTGGTGTTTCGATTATCTCTCTTGATTCATTTCTCCTTAAATATCTATTCTCTAATAAATTTTTGGCATTCTCCGACAACTCTAAACTCAAGTTAATTATACCTCCTTTAAAATAGTTCATTTCAAATGTATAACATATATCATTATACATTTTTCACCCTAGAAATTCAAACTTTTTATATGTGATTTTTCTCACTGATATATTATTTAGACTTAAACATATAAAATACCTGCTTAAATGACAAAAAAAGGAGCTAGTTTTTTACCAGCTCCTTCAAAATAATCCTCTAGTGTAAAATTTCATTCAATTTATTCGGATCAAACCCTACCATCACTTCATCGTCTACTAAAACCACTGGCACCGCCGACTTCCCAGTCATATTAATCATCTCTTCTCTAGCATTTGTATCCTTAGCTACATCAAATTCAGTATAATTTGCATTTTTGCGGGAAAGAAACTCTTTCACCTGGTGGCAAGCAGGTCAGGTAGGAGTAGTATAAAGTTTAATCTCATGATTCATTATTAAGCCTCCTCTCAGCTTTTATCTTAGTATCTACTAAAATAAAAAAAATATCCCCTTATAAAAAATTATAACTGAGAGGTATAATTTTAAAAATTGATAGGGGTTATAAGGGGATACTCATAGCTTATTTATTTTTTGTTCCCCCATGGGGCTGGGGTACTTACATTTAAATTATATAGTATATAATCTAAATTGTCAAGGAAATAAACAATTCATTTCCATAATTTTAATACTATTATAGTTTACTCCACGCTAAAAGACCTCCATCTAAGTTATAAACTTTAGTAAAGCCTTGTTGCGACAGAAAATTAGCAGCACTTGAACTTCGTGATCCACTTGTACAAACTAAGATAATCTTTTGATTAGGGTCAAGTTCCTTATAAGCAGTCTTAATCTTGCCTAAAGGAATTAATTGTGAACCATTAATATGTCCTTCTTGAAACTCATAAGGCTGTCTAACATCAATTACTAATACATCTCCATTTTTAATCATTCTTTGAGCTTCTGAAGCAGTAATATCTTGATACCCTTGGTTCTTTGTCATCGAAAATGATCTAAACATTACAAAACCTACTAATAAAAGTAATATAATTACTACAACTTTATTATTCACTTTACTATACCCTCCCAATATTAATTTAAATAAAAATCAGACTAAAAAATAGAAGTAGAGAAAGAACTCTACTCCTACTTAATGTTTATACGTTTAATTAGAAATAATTAATCACTAATTAATTCCTTTAAACCATCCTTATTAGTAAAGCCAACCTGCTTCTCAATAATCTCTCCACCTTCAAATACAAGTAACGTAGGAATACTCATTACACCATACTCAGCAGCTAAATTTTGATTATTATCAACATTCACCTTTCCTACCTTTAATTCACTAGCATACTCATCAGCTAGTTCCTCAACAAATGGTGCTATCTGTTTGCAAGGTCCACACCAAGGAGCCCAAAAATCAACTAATACCTTTCCCTCTACTTCTAAAACCTCTTCTTGAAAATTATCTTCATTTAATTCAATCACATTTTCTCCTGCCATAACTTAAACGCCTCCTTTTAACTATTATTAACTAAGTAATTTATTCTATAAAACTCTTTTCTTTCCTCTTTATTAATCATAATTACTTATCAAACTAACTTAATTGCTTGATTACTACAATATTTTTTGCATTTTCCGCACCCATTACAAAGTTGGTCAATAAATAGCTTACCATCATCAAAATTAATAGCCTCTTTAGTACAATGCTTCATCGCTTCACAATCACGTGATTGATTACAAGCTTCTAAATCTATATAAGCCCTTTTAATCACTCTATCCCCTCCCAGTTGGGGTGCTTTTAATAATATTATATAGTCTCCTAAAAGAATTGTCAATAGATTTGTCTTTAATATAATTATTTTTATCCAGTACTTAACATCAATCTAACCCCGACCGCTAAAAAGGCTGCTCCTAATAACTTAATCCATTGAAAAGGTACAGCATCTAAACCCCAAAAACCAAAATGATCAATAATTACTGCTGTAGTAACCTGTCCCGCAATAATTATTGTTGTAGCATTAGCAACTCCTAATTCTGGCATACTAATTACAACTCCATATAAGATAATAACATTTAAAATTCCACCTAAATACGTATACCACGGTGCCTCTGCTAAGTTACTAAAATCTCCTTTATTTAAATTCAAGATAAATATAATAATCGCCACTAAAGTAGTAGCAATTATATGAACTACAAATGTTGCTTCCCAAAGACCAACTATCTTACCAAATACTGAATTTAATGAACCTTGAATAGCCATTGATATACCAGCAATTAAGGCAATTATAAAGAAAACCGTTTCTGACATTTGATCATCTCCTTTAACTTTAACTTAGACTAAAAAGCATCTCTTCTATATAGAAGAGATGCTTCGATATTACTTCCATATCCATATTAAACACTAGCTAAGAATATTGTAAAATTAATTCTATAACGTCTTTAACTAACTTTTTGATGGCATTTAATACACTTGTCAGGATTATAAACATCATGACATTTAGAACATACCGCCATCCCAGGACTTCTATACCCTGTACTTCCATGAACGACTTCTGCATGACAAGCAGTACATTCAATATTAGCACCTATATGTTTTTGGTGAGGAATATTAATTTGGTCGCTCTCGCTTACTGTTTCAATCTCTTCGTGACATTTTATACAACGCTCACTAGGTACATCTCCCTCAATATTTTCAGTCTCACCTAGCAGATGTTTATAGATTTCTTTTGAGGCAGCCAATTTGCGCTTAATTAATCCAATTTTTCCTTCGTCAGCATGACATTCCATACAATTAATACCGTCATGAGTAGAAGTACTCCAACTATTATATGCAGGTTCAATTTCATGACAACTGGCACAAAATTTTGGACGTTCAGTATACTTAATAGTTCCATATCCTAAAACTCCTACTACAACTAAAGCTACAATCAACACTTTCCAACTTACGTATTTGTGGGCCATTTTTTTCACTCCTTAACCCAACCACCCTTAGTCTTCTATCAACTTCTCCTACCATCTAAAAATAACCTTATCATTTTTTATTATTTCAATTAACCTTATTTATATACATCATATCTTCACTAGCCTTAATCACTTAGAAATAATTATATAACTCCCAAACAAAATTAGTCCTCCTCCAATCAAAGTAGCAAGACTAGGAATCTCCCCAAATACAATAATACCAAAAAATATAGCACTTAAAGGATCTAAATAACTCAAAGCTCCTACATCCTGCACCTTGCTAATCCTTAAACCTTTAATATATAAAATTAGTCCAATTGCTGTATGTACAACCCCCATAATTAACAATAAGAATAATGACTTTAAGTTTGGTAATGGATAATGTATAATAAATGGCAATAAAATCAAGCAGGATATTCCTGTTTGTAATAACGTCAAATACTGCGCAGAAAGATTAGAAACTAATTTATTATTTAAAGTAAATAAAGCATAAAAGGCAGCTGCTATTAATCCATAGCCTATTCCTTTTAGCTGTATTGTTGTTAAACCGTTACTACTCCCACCTAGTAACATAACTGAAATACCGATAAAACCTAATAGCAAAGCTGCAGTCCCTTGTTTAGTTAACTTTTCTTTTAAAAATATAATTGATAACATAGTTAGTATGATAGGCGCAGAATAATAACTTAGAGTAGCACTAGCAATAGTGGTGATCTTGATTGCTTTAAAAAAGAAAATCCAATTTAGAGCTAAAGCAACCCCCATCGTTAATATAAGAATCTTATTATTCCCTTTTAAATCAAAATTTAAATCCTTATTATATGCTAACATAAATAATAAAGAAAGAGACGCAAATAAAACACGATAAAAAACGATAACTATTGAAGGTTGAGGAATAAAACGAGCAAATACCCCAACACTCCCCCAAATTAACATAGCTGAAATAATAAAAATATAACCTATTTTTTCATTATCCATAATTGACATTTATATCTTCCTTTCTAATTTACTATTTCTCAACCCTTTACCCTACAACAATATTACTGTGAAATTACTTGATTTTCCTCTATAAAATAATAAACTCCTATCCTTCCCAAAGTATAATAGAAGGATAGAAGTTATTATTTTTAATCAATATCTTTTAATTTTTTCTAAGCTTTACTTACACCATTATATTTTGTGGATTTCCTGCATCCCAGTTAATAATATTTTCAAAAACAGTTTGAGCTCTTCGATAGAAAGCTTCTGGGGTAGCAAAAGCAACATGTGGAGCTACAACCGTATTCTGTGCATTTAATAATGGGTGATCTTCCGTAATCGGAGGCTCCATTTCAAATACATCAATACCTGCTCCAGCAATCCTACCTTCATTTAAGGCATTAGCTAACGCCTCACTATCTACAATAGGCCCGCGAGCCGTATTAATAAAGACGCTTGACTCTTTCATCAAAGAAATCAATTCTTCATCTATAAGTCCTTCTGTCTCCTTTGTGTACGGAACATGAAGACTTACTATATCACTCTTAGACATCACAGTCTCTAAGTCAGCATATGTAACCCCTAAGTCCTTAGCTTCTTGCTTTTCAGAACGACTATAAGCAATTAACTCACAACCAAAAGCCTTTCCAATCTCAGCAACTCGTAAACCTATACTTCCAGTTCCAATAATGCCAAGCGTCTTACCATATAATTCGTTCCCAATCAATCCTTCTCTAGTCTTCCCCTCTCTTGTAGCAGCATCACAAGCAACTATATTACGCATAACTGATACTATAAGACCGATTGCTAATTCAGCTACTGAATGAGTTGAATAACCTGGTGCATTAGAGATCGTAATACCTTGCTCTTTGCATGCTTCTACAGCAATATGATCGATTCCCGTGAAAGCAACAGAAATGAATTTAAGATTTGGACATGACTCAATGACTCTTTTAGAAAGAGGCAGATTAGTTATGATTAAAACATCTGCATCAGCGGCTCGCTCTATAATTACATCTTCGTCCTCTACACGGTCATCGTAAGCCACAAATTCGTGTCCCTTACTCTTAAGCTCACCTGCCAAATCATTAATAATCTCTTCTTCTACTGATAATGATTCTAACATTACTACACGCATAATAACTCCTCCTAGTTAACTTTTTCTTTGTTTTCGATTGTCATTTTAATCACCTAGTGCTTCAATATTTTTTACTTAATTACTTTAACTTACCATTAAACTATTATTAATTATAAATAATAATCAGCCTCCTGTCAATAGTTATGTCTAATGATCGAATGGTTTGACCACAAAACCTATCTAATGTAATAGTTTAAGAAGTATAATACCCAAAATTAAACCTAAACTAGCAAATCCTTTATTATACTCATATGCTTCAGGAATTAACTCTCGAAGAATAATATTTAACATTAGTCCTGCTGATAATGCCAAACCAAAAGAAATAAAAGCTTCTGATATTTTATATAGATAAAGGCTAATAAGTGCTCCTAAAGGGGTAAATAACCCTACTAAAGTCGTAATCAATAATATATTAATATTATTCAATCTTCCTAGTTTCAAGGGGGTAGCAATAGCAACCCCTATCGGTAAGTTATGTAAGGCTAAAGCCAATGCAATGTAGATTCCTAAATGTTCCTCTGCAAAGTGTCCTGCCCCTACCGCCAAGCCTTCTACTAAATTATGTAAAGCTACTCCCGAACCGATTACTAAACCTATCTTTATCAATTGACCATCGTTATTTGAACTACCATTATTTTCAGAATGTGAACGATGCAAACAGTGATGAGGTATAAAGATATCTAATAACCAGACTAAAGTAATCCCCATTCCTAAACCTAATATTGTAACCAAGGGGGTATTATTATTCCATGAAGATGGTATAAACTTAAAAATAGATATAAATATCATTATTCCTGCAGAAAAACCCAATATAGCAGCTAATAACTTTGAACTTAATTTATCCATAATAAAAGTTAATAAACCACCTAAAACAATTGCTAATCCAGCTAAAAGACTCATAACTAAGACTTCTTCCATATTAGATCCCAACCTTTTTAATATTTAATTTAATTATACCATAAACAAAAGCAATTGCTAATTAGCAATTGCTTTTAAATATCTAATGGTTAAAGTACTCCGCCTTAGGAATAAATTGTTGATACATCTCTTTAGTAATTCCACTCTCCCAATACCCAGTTAATTTAGCAATTGTAATCATTAATAAAAATACTCCTAATAATAAGACTGGATATGTCATTGTAGACACCTTTAATTTATTATAGATTGAAAGCTTTAGAGTTTCATCCTCTTGCGAACAATTACTAATACAATTTAAGCAAGCATTACATTCAGGTGAACTGATACGCTCTTGATTGTGCACTTCTATTTGATTAGGACAAACTTTTGTACATGAACCACAATTAATACATGTCTCTTCATTTCTAGTAACTTTAATTGGGCTGACTAAACTAACTACTCCTAATAAAGCACCATACGGACATAAGTACCTACACCAAAAATTTTTAATTAAAATTGAAGCAACAGCCAAAAAGATTAAAACTTTAATTGCAAATGAACTTAAATCAAGAAAGAAATGTAACATCTTTACATCTGCTATTAAGTTATAAGGAGATTGTAAAAAGCCCATTACCGACATAATGGGCATATCGATTAAGATAACTTTCACAAAAAAACCTAAAATCAAATACTTAGGAATCATTAGTAACCAATCTACTACCTTTGGTAGTTCAAATGTTCTGCCAAAAAGCTTTTCTCCTAATTTACCAAGCCATTCTGAAATTGTTCCTACCGGACATAACCAACTACAAAAACCTTTCTTAAATAAGAACGAAATTAATATAATCGTTAAAAATATTACTAACGCTGCTGGATGAAGCGGGTCAAAAACCTTAGCAACCAATAATTGTTTTAAAGCCAATAAAGCACTAATTGGTAAAAAACCATCTACTGCTTCTGGTCTAGTTACAAACTCTGTCTTACCTCCAGTTTCAAAGTAACGTACAAAACGATAAAATTGCCATCCTGCATACAGTAAAAAAAGAGAAAAAATAGTTTGAACTATATTCCTAACTTTTACTATATTGTTATACCATTTCTGTTTTTCCATATACTATCCCTCCAATTAGATATTAAGCTTATATATAATATTTTAACTTATCTAATTAGAGAATGAAAGTTTAAAAGTCATATTTTTATGTGATTTTTGTCACATAGCGTTTAGGGCCTTCTCGATTGAAGGCCCTTGATGTAAAATTGAACTACTATTAATTTATTATAATCCTAATTGCTTACTAAAAATTTTAGCAGTTGTTTCTGCTACTTTCCCTTCATAATCACCTAATTCTCTTCCTGTTGTAGATAAAATAACTGAACCTAATACATCACCTTGTTTAATAATGGGAGCTATTAAGACTGATTCTAATTGACATTTTTCTTGTTTCCCACACTCTTCACAAATATCTTCTTCTTTAGCTGTCTTAATTGTTTTAGTTGTCCTACTCTGCATAGCTTCCTTAACTCCATGACCAACTGGTTTCTTAACATAACATTCCATATCTTCAGAACTCGCTACTACTTTATCTGCATCAGTGATCATAACATCACAATCGGTAGTTTCTACTAAGGTATCAATATAGTCTTCTACCCGGTCTAACTCTTCTACTGGACTATACTTTTTTAATATCACACTATCATCTTGGTCTACAAATATCTCTAAAGTGTTTCCATTATTGATCTTCATTTCTTTGCGTATTTCTTTAGGAATTACAACTCTACCTAAATTATCTATTTTTCTTACTATTCCTGTTGCTTTCATTATTATTACACCTCCTAGCTTTTTAATAGTATATGAAATATATTGAATTTTATGCTGAATTTGAATATAAAAACAGGCGTTCACCAATCAAGATGAACGCCTATCATAAAAAATATTTAATTTATAATTATCTATTGACCTTGATATTGTGGTTCTTCTTGCTTAACATAATCAAATCTACCATTTAACTGTTGGGTACAATTATCCAGATTCTGCGCTAAACCTTTGAACATCTGGGCTGCTTCTTGGTCATTAGTATCCTGAGCAAAAGTCTCCAATTGAGTCTTTAAACCTTCAGCCGCACTTACTGCTTGTTGTAGATCATCTTTTGTAGTCATTAATCTGCCTCCTTTTAAATTATAAAATTTATTATTTCTTAGCTTGTCGCAATTTATCATTTTTATAACTTTAAATTAATGTTTTAAACACCATCATTATCCTTGTTAAGATATACTAGTATTAAAAAACTTTTAATAACCAGAATAATAGTAGAACAGTGACACTAAAAATTAAAGGAGTTGAATGTTAATGAAAAAATTAAAACATGAATCGCAGTTAATATATAAATTAATAGATAAAAAAATTACTCGTCAAGAATATATAAAAGCATTAATAGAGCAATATCATCAACTCGAAAAGGTCCATAACAATGAATAAACTAGACACTTCGCTCTTCAAACTCCTTTCAAAATGTAAAAAATGCAACCAGACGAGAAAATTTATCTCACTGGTTGCACTTATACATTTCTAATTACTTAACCACCTATTTTTTCATTAGTAATCTTCAATACTTCTTCTTTTAATTCTTTTGCTTCTGATTTTAAAGCTTCCATTGCTTCTCTCTTTTCTGTAACATACTCTTCATCGTTCATAAAAGCTAGATTAATATTCACGTTTAACTCGGCAGCCTCTAAAGCAGCCCATGCTTCGATAGCACCTACTCCAGCATCACTGACCGCATGGGTATTACCATTCTTTGCAGCAATTAGTGCTTGTTTTAGAATTTCTACACTCTTTTCAGCCATGGAAAAAGGAACTTCGGTTGCTTCTATTGATGCCTTCTTCATAGCTTTATTCCGTTTTTCTTCTTCCTCTGAAGTCTCTTTTGGCATCTGCAAAGCCTCCATATACTCGCCAAAGACTTTCATATCCTGATTTACTAAGTCAAGATAATCCTCTTTAAGCTGAGTAGTTGCCTCAATTAACTCTTCCATCTCTTCTTGCACATCTGCATAATCGTCTTTACCTACCGTCAAAGAAGCTACCATACAAGTAGATACAGCACCTAAAGCTCCACTTAAAGCCGCTGCACTCCCTCCACCAGGAGTAGGTGAGCTAGATGCAAATTCTTCCATAAAATCACCAATCTTCTTTTCTCTAATCACTCTGTGAACACTCCTCTCAAGATATACTATTAATTACACATCAATAATATTTATTCTATATAAGTTAAAATTATCCTCCATCATTTGTGAAAAATCATACTATCCAAAAAGGTACATAACTAAACCTACTAATGGAGGAATAAAAGCCATGGTTACAAGTCTAATTAATGTAAATTTAGGGCCAATCAATGCAACTTCAAATGAAAGTGAGCTTACGTTCCAAACTGACCATGCAGTTATATAAGTAATAATAGTCATTAAACTAGCTCCACTTTTAAAAAGGGCCGCTGCCAATGGAAACGCAACATAAGGTCCACCTGGAGTAATTAAACCAGCAATGCAACTAACTAAAATTCCTTTTACTCCTGCGCCTTCACCTAACCAATTAATTATTAATGATTGTGGAATTAATACTTGTAATAATCCAGCTAAAACAAAAGCTATTAATAGTAACGGCGCTGTTCTAATTAACATTTGACTACCAGCCTTTAATCCTTCAATATGTAAATTACCCTCTTTCACATAAGCAATAATAAATAAGAATAGAGCAATAACAGCCATGATAATAGTGGATTTCAGCACTAATTCTCACCTGCTTCCCTAGCAACTAATCTATCATTAAACCTTCCAAAGAATAGACTAGCTAATAAACCAACTAGAGGTGGAAAGATTAATGTTACTCCTAACCTGATTGCCATTAGTCTAAAACCTAAAATAGCCCCTTCCATTACTAATTTACTTATCGACCATAACAGCTTAGCTGCTACAAAAGCCACTACAGTTCCTAGGTCAGAACCAGCTTTTAAAAAAGATGCAGCAATTGGGTAACTTACATAAGGACCGCCTGGAATAATACCACCTGCAATACTGCCTAAAATTATCCCTTTAAACCCTGATTCCTCTCCTAGCCACTTAGCAATTACTTCTTGCGGAATTAATACTTGAATATAACCAGCAATAATAAAAGCAAAAATTAATAATGGTATAATCTTAATTGTCATTATTAACCCTACTTTGAAACCTTTTAATGGCAGTAGTGGAGATTCTAAATAAGCAACTACTATTAGAATTAAGATTGTCAACAACATCCCCACAATTGTCTTTTTCACTCAATCTCTCTCCTCTCATATTATATACAGATTTCAAAATATTTTGAATTAATAATAACACTTTTCACTACAAAAGTCAAACCCCCGACCAGTATAGCCGGGGGTAAAAATAAAAAAATTATTTCATTGTCTTTTTTGCTTCTGTAATAAACTGTTTAGCCTTATTAGCCAGTTCTCCATTAGGATATTTCTCTAAAAATACTTCGAAAGCCTTAATTGATTTTTGATAATCTTGCAAACCAAAATGTAAAACAACCCCTTTATTAAATAAAGCATTCTTAAATTTAGGATCTAGCTCCAATGCTTTATTATACACTTCTATTGCTTTCTTAGGATTTGAATTTGCTTGATAATAATAAGCAGTTCCTAAATCCACTAATACATGTGGATGATCAGATTCAAACTTCAAACTTGCTTCATAATAATTAATAGCTTGTCTATAATTCTGTTGGTCATAGTAAGCATTTCCTAAAGCCACCATAGCATTAACGTCCTGTGGATTATTAGCTAATTGCTCTTTATATTTAGCAATTGTTGCTGTCTCATTCCCAGCTTGAGAGTTAGGCTGTTGAGAGTTAGATGATTGTCCATTATTAGATGAACTAAAATATCCTGCAGCCGCAACAAAGATAGAAGCAACAAAAATAACCACCATAAAAGTAGCAATCGTTTTTTGTCTATCGTTTTTAGCCATTAATTCCCCTCCCCTCTTTGAGTAAATTTGTTAATTTAAATTATAACATATAATTTTTAAATTAACAATTAATTTACCCAATTACTAAAGAGAAGAGGAGATTAAACTATGAATTTATTTCTCTAAACATCTCTTTATCGGCTCCACACTGTGGGCATACCCAACTATAAGAGACATCTGCAAAAGAGATTCCTGGCTCGACTCCTGAGGCTGGATCACCTTCTGCTGGATCATATATATAACCACACTCTACACATTTATAGCGTTTCATTAAAGAACCACTCCTTTGTGATAAGTTGTGAAATAAATAGGTACTACTTTATTATCTATTTAATCTTAATCCGATATTCATTTATTTCACCAGCAGGGTTCTTACAAGCCCAAATTCTCTCATTTCCTTCCTTTTTAGCTCGTAGAGTAGCCCCTCGCCCCCCAATCTCCGAAGGTAAATATAATTCGATTGCTTGGGTAGGACACTCCTTAACACAAGCAGCACAATCCCAACACTCTTCTGGTGCTCTAATTACAACTTTATCTTCTTTCTTTAATAAAAGATTACCTGGACAAATATCAATACATATTCCACATAAATTACATGATTTATTATTAATACGCACACTCATACTGAACACCTACTTCCTCTAGGTCATGACACTTCCTCTCCTTAATTAGTACTTTTTCACGTTTAGAGTCATAGACTGAATTAACAAATTTAAACCATTCTTGATTATTCTGTTCAGGAAAATCTAAATTTGCTTGGTAAACCGGCCATCTCGTCTCTTTTCTATGTAATAAGTGAGCAACTACTACCTTAGCTATTAAAATTCTGTCAACCACTTCGTGGGCTGCCATCAATTGATGTAAGTTTTCTACTTTTAATCGTTCCACATCTGCTTCAATCTGTTTTAATCTCTTTTTAGCAATTAATAACTTTTTTCTATTAACTTGATAACCACTACTGATTCCTCCTGCATACTCATCCATTACCTTTTGTAGTCTAATTTCTAATTCTTGTGGCTTTAGTATTCCAGGTTGCTGTAATGGCTCATAGACTCGTTGGAACTCTTGCCAAATGAATCGTTCGTCAACTTTTTTCTCACTTCTCTCTTTAATCAACTTTAGAGCGTTCTCTACAGCAATCTTCCCCTCTACAAAAGCTCCGGTTACATATTTCTTTGGCGCTCCACCTGCTACATCCCCGGCCGCATAAAGCCCTTTTAAAGTAGTGCTCCGATCTACTCCAATCCAGTAACCAGCTTGACCATGACCTCCTACTATATAGGGCTCTGAACCAGTAATTTCAATCGGCTCTTCATTTGGTTCCACTTCGCGGTCAGCCCATTGTAAAACAATACTAGGACTCATATTTAAGAACTTCTTCCTTAATCCTTCACACCCCTCTTCATCTAGATGGCTTACATCTAGATAACAAGGTCCTCTACCAAGTTTATTTTCACGTAAAGTAGCCTGCAAACGAATCGGTGTTGTTATTCTATCATAATCCTTTAGATAATTCTCTCCGTACGCATTAATCTGATTAGCATCAGCACCTAAGGCTAAAGTTCCTGTCGGTGCTATCACATCTTTAACACGTAAAGCAATAAATCTCATCTCAAAACTAGTCATCTCCGCTCCAGCTCTAACTCCCATTGCATAACCAGCACCTGCGTTAAACGGTGGATACCAAGTCTTATGCTTAGCTCCCCCTTCATTATTAGGCTTATAGATACCACTAGCCCCCCCGGTAGCGCAGATTACAGCTTTAGCTCTAATCACATAAAATCTATTCTCTCGTATCGAAAATCCAAATGCTCCGTACACTTCACCGTTTTCTACTAAATAATTAGTAGCAACTACTCTATTTAAAATTTCAACATCCTCTTCTTCAACTCTATTTGCTAAAATCGGCTTAAATTCATCACCATTAATCTCAATACTTCGCCTACTTCGTGCTAGGTAATTGTCATTTTCATCTTTCTTAATTGGCAAACCCCATCTTTCTACCTCTTCGGTTACTTGATTTAACTGCTGAGCAATCGTATAAACTAAATCATCCCGAACAACTCCGTTATTATCATTCTTAACATATTCCAGAAAGCTTTCTGGCGTTTCATCTGGCGTGATATAAGCATTGATAGCATTAATCCCAGCTGCTAGACAACCACTCCACTTAATATTTGATTTCTCCATAATCGTTACTTCACATTCTGGCTTCATTTCTTTAGCTTTAACCGCTGCAAAGATCCCGGCAGCTCCCCCACCAATGATTAACAAATCAGTCTCTTTTTTAATAATTTCTATATCAAGTTCCTTTTCCATCTTAACAACCACCTCACAAATATAAATAATATTTTAATTTTATAAACCCTCTATTCTTATAATATGATATAAACCTACTTTT
>Ga0079295_100031_pt1 | contig 31265 bp, 27 predicted proteins | sample Wag42014_12_17_FD_74791 | JGI IMG/M metagenome (GOLD analysis project Ga0079295, IMG submission 74791) | Deep subsurface shale carbon reservoir microbial communities from Ohio, USA - Utica-2 Time Series 2014_12_17 ...
GTATTCAATAACTGGATTATATACAAAACAATTTTAATTTTCAGATTGACGAAAAATTAAAATAGCCGATTCATCCCCGTCCATTATCATGAGCGAGGCTTTCTCGACTAAATTCGGTAAAGTGAAGGCAATTAGCCCAGAGGAATTTATCTTACAAATGTAGAAATAAATCTTTGTGTCTTTATTCACTATTTCAAACGAACTCAAATCAATCATAGTTAAGTGAAGAATTAAATTATCAATGGTTTAAGTCGGCTCTTAGTCACGTGAAAGTCAGTGTCTAATTATTTTTAGGTTTTAATGTTTTAGCCTTAACCTCAACCTCAATCTTATTTTCAATTAACATACAGGGAGTGAATTTAAACTATGAAAATTGCTGTTAGCGGAACAGGCTACGTAGGACTATCCAATGCAGTCCTCTTAGCTCAAAATAACGAAGTAGTAGCATTAGATATTGATCAAGAAAAGGTAGATCTAATCAATGATAATCAATCACCAATCGTCGATGCAGAGATTGAAGACTACCTAGCCAACAAAGAATTAAATCTTAAAGCAACCTTAGATAAAGAAGAAGCTTACAAAGGTGCAGAATTTATAATCATTGCTACACCTACAGATTATGATACAGAGAAGAACTACTTTAATACTAAAACAGTAGAAGCTGTTATTGAAGATGTCTTAGAGATAAATCCTAAGGCAACAATGGTTATCAAATCAACAATACCAGTCGGCTATACCAAGGCGATTAGAGAAAGATATAATACTGATAATATTATCTTTTCACCAGAGTTTTTAAGAGAAGGAAAGGCTTTATATGATAACTTATATCCTTCGAGAGTAGTAGTAGGAGAAGAATCTCAGCGAGCAAAAGAATTTGCCGATTTATTAGTCGAAGGAGCTATCAAAGAAGAGATTCCAGTCTTATTTACTAATCCTACAGAAGCAGAGGCTATTAAGTTATTTGCCAATACATACTTAGCAATGCGAGTATCATACTTTAATGAATTAGACACCTATGCCGAGTTAAAAGGTCTTGATACCAAACAGATAATAGATGGTGTCTGTCTTGACCCAAGAATAGGTGATCATTATAATAACCCTTCCTTTGGTTATGGTGGTTATTGCTTACCCAAAGATACTAAGCAGCTTAGAGTCAACTATGAAGGAATACCAAATGATATTATTACAGCAATAGTAGAATCTAATGATACGAGAAAAGATCATATCGCTAATTCTATATTGAAGAAAGAACCAGAAGTAGTAGGAGTCTACAGACTAATCATGAAATCAGGTTCAGATAACTTTAGAGCCTCGGCTATCCAAGGAGTAATGGATAGATTAGAAAATAAAGATGTAGAATTAGTTATCTATGAACCAACACTAGAGGAAGAAGAGTTTGCTGGGTTCAGAGTAATCACAGATTTAAAAGAGTTCAAGGAGATGTCAGATTTGATAGTTGTAAATAGAATGAGTCAAGAACTAGAAAATGTTGAAGAGAAAGTATATACAAGGGATTTGTATAGAAGAGATTAGAGACTTCATTTATAATCTCGGCTCCTGAGCTAATTCCTAGTGTAATCTTTTAATTACATGTAGAGTTACCTATCCTTTTGCCGATCTTAAAAACAGTGTCAAATTAAATTCATAGAGCGAAAGGAAAGGATATTTTTTGTTTGACCGAAGGGAGTTTTAAATATCCCTTGAGCGGAATGAATTTAATTTGACTGCTTACTGTTTTTTTAGTCAAAAAAGGTTAGGTAACGGTTAGATCTAACTATTTTTCCCATAACATTGCCCAACGCAGTGTTATGGGGTTTTTAATTTGCAAGAAAAATTTGTTAATTCATAGAATCTATTATATAATAATTAATATAGAACTAATTCTAATTAATGGAGGTGCATTGTTATGGACTTCATAAGAAAAATCATTAATAGCAATGAAATAGATAAAATAATAAAATTGCCGCAGAATTTAAAAAATCAAAGAGTAGAAGTATTGATTTTGCCTATTAACGATGATGAGAAGAAAAAAGAAAATTTTAATCCTGAAGATTTTACAAATATATTGGATATAAAAGATGTTGAAACGGAATTAAAAATTATGAGAGATGAATGGGAGAGGATATAATGTATTTAATTGATACTAATATCCTTATATATCACTTTAATGGTACTATTCCGGATGAATCAGCAACTAAAGTAAATAAAATTTTTAAAGAAGACTTTAATATTTCAGTAATAACAGAAATGGAATTCTTAGGATTTAGAAAGCATACGGAAGAAAGTTTTAGAAAAGCCAAGCATTTTTTAGGGTATTGTAGTGTTGTTGGTCTTGATGATGATATAGTTAATTTAGTAATAGATATTAGAAGAAATCATAATATTAAGTTGCCAGATGCTATTATTGCAGCTAAAGCTATATTTAATGATTATAACTTAGTAACTCGCAATACAAAGGATTTTCAAAAATTAGAAATTAACATATATAATCCTTTTGATGTTTGATTAATTATCATCCCATAACATTGCTCAACGCAGTGTTATGGGATTTTTAGATCTATAAGAAAAATTTGTTAACTCATATAATCTATTATATAATAAAAAAACAAGAGATAGTTTAAATGAGTAAAGTGTTTTCAAGGAATATAATCAAATGATTGGTTTAGAATACGATAAGTTTAAAAATAATAGATTATGCAAGCACCTCAAATGAAATCTAGAAAAACTCGGAGATGATATGAATGTCTTACGTCAACGCACTCGCCAAACAAGTACCAAATAAAATATTTAGGCGCGGAAGAAACTATTATAACGAAAATAGAATATTCGATTATAATGTCCTACCTTTAAATAATGATAAATATCAAATCTTAGCTAAGGTTGAAGGAACCCGCGATTATCAAGTTGAGATTGATCTAGCATTAGAGGGTAGTGATCTTTATTTTGAGAATGAATGCACCTGTCCTTACGATTGGGGACCAGTCTGTAAACATGAGGTAGCTGTCTTATATAAATTTCTAAATGAAGATCATCATTTACTTGGTCTATCTACTCCTATTAATAATAATAACTTCACCAAATTAGAGGAGCTAAGTAAAACCATTCAATCAACAGAACCAATCTCTTTACAATACCATATTAAAGGCTTAGCAACTAAATCCATGGTTAATTTTAAGCTCACTTTAAACTCTAACCAATTAACAATGAATGAATTAGATGGGATTGCTGCTTATATCCATGTTTCTTATGCTTATCGAGATCTAAATACTATAGCTCCAGGCTTAAGTGATGAAGATATAGTTAATATCGAATACTTAAGTAATACTGAAACCAGTAGGAGTCAGACTCCAGGTGCTATTCTCTTTCCTAAAAGCCAAGCTAACTTTAACTTCTTATTAAGATTAATCGAGGAGAGCGTTGTCTATCTAGAAGAGACAAAGGCTAGATTAAAAAGAGGTAAAGTTCTCTATCCTAATCTGATTATAGAAGGCAATTTAGACAAGGTTGAGGTGAAGACTAAGGAAGTTGATTATTCAGTCTATGAAGGAGATACTCATTTAGGTAAAGGGTTAAAGTGGACAGTAATAGACTCCCATCTTCATCCTGTTAAAGCAGATATAATTGAAAAGATACCAGCTAATATTCCTATTCCTGAGGGTAAAAGAGGAGACTTTCTCTTTGAAATCTTACCTACTATGCAGCAAGAGTTAAATTTAGAAGTTGATGAGGAATTACAAGATTATAAATTAGTCAAAGAGCAACCTGAGATCGAAGTAGAGTTTGATTATGAAGATAATAAGATTCTTTGTCAAACCCAAGTTAAGATTGCTAATAAGATTTATAAAAGTACTGAGCTTTTAGGCTTTGATTTTAGTGATAAGAATTATACACCAAACAAAGATCAGCCTAAAACCTGGTCTGTCTGGGATACTGAACCAATAGAAGAATTTATAAATTTCTTAGAGGATTATGAATTTCATGTCTCACCAGAAGCTTTTAATATTAAGGATGAAAGTGATATTCAAAGGTTCATTACTGAAGGTGTTGAGCAGCTATCAGATGAATGGGAAGTAAGTACTACCACTGACTTTGAGGAAGTAAAGGTCAAACCGGTTAAGCTCGAACCGATAATCGAATTAGAAGATACTGAAGGAGAGATAGATTGGTTCGAATTTAGAGTAGTCTATAATTTAGGAGGGAAGAGCTATAGTCGTGAAGAACTAAAGAAACTTCTACGTCGTAATAATCGGGGGGAGCAGTATCTCCAGGTTGGGAATCAATACTTAATCTTAGAGGATACTATCCAAGAAGAGAAGGTCGATGATATGCTTGTATCCGCTGAAAAACAAGAGGACGGTAGCTATCGTAGTAGCCATTATCAGCTCTTATACTATCGTAACTTAGTAAAAGAAGCTGGAATTAACTTTGTCGGTAATCGAGTATATAATGAATTGGACCAAGATATCACTGCTGAAAACTTAGTTAAAGAAGTTGAGATACCTCTAGAAGTTCAGGATATCTTACGAAACTATCAAAAGAACGGTTACTACTGGTTGAGTTTCTTAGCTAAGTACTATTTTGGTGGCATCTTAGCCGATGATATGGGCTTAGGAAAGACGTTACAGACCCTTACTCTTCTAAAGAGTCTTTCCTTAGAGAAGCCAGCTTTAATCATCTGTCCCCGGACTTTGATCTATAACTGGGGTGAAGAGATTAAAAAGTTTTTCCCTAACCTCGATTACTTAGTCTATTACGGAACTCCAGATGAGAGAGAAGAGATGCGCCAAGATTTCGATCAATATCAGGTGCTAATTACTTCTTATTCGATAATCAGTCGTGATTATTTAGATTTAGAAGATATTTCTTTTTCTTATGTAGTCTTAGATGAAGCTCACCATATTAAGAATCGACGTACTAAGAGAGCTAAAGGAGTTAAGATGATTAAAGCTAAGAATAGACTAGCCTTAACCGGTACGCCAATAGAGAATTCTTTAGAAGAATTATGGTCTATCTTTGACTTTCTCATGCCTAGATACTTAGGGAGTTATCAAGAATTTAGGCGTAGATATTTAAACCCGATCAATAAATGGCAAGATCAACAGAAACTAAATGAATTAAAAGAACGGATCGCACCGTTTATCCTACGGCGTAAGAAAGAAGAAGTACTTACTGAACTACCTGATAAGATTATCAATATTCAATCAGTACAGATGACCAAAGCCCAAGAGGATACTTATCGCTTAATCCTCGAAGAGGTTAAGGCTAATCTAATGGAGACTATTGAAGAGAGAGGCTTTAATCGTTCGCAAATTAATGTCTTAGCAGCCTTAACTAAGTTACGTCAAATCTGTGACCATCCACAGTTAGTACTTGATGAATCTGATAAAAGTTTAAGCTCCGGTAAGATAGATGTCTTATTAGAGATAGTCCAAGATGCCATTGCCGGCGGTCATAAATTGATCGTCTTCAGTCAATTCGTTCAGATGTTAAAGTTGATTAAAGAAAGATTCGAAAAAAGCAGCATTAATTTCGAATATCTAGATGGCAGCACTAAAAATCGCATGGAACGGGTTAAGCATTTTAATGAAGATCCCGAAGTAGAAGTCTTTCTAATCAGTCTAAAAGCAGGCGGTACCGGTTTAAACCTAACCGCAGCCGACATCGTCATTCATGTAGATCCTTGGTGGAATCCCATGGTAGAAAGACAAGCTACCGACCGGACCCATCGTATTGGTCAAGAGAATCAAGTAGTTGTCTATAAACTAATTACTACCGGAACAGTAGAAGAGAAGATACTAAAATTACAAAAGAGAAAACAGGATATCTTTGAAAACGTAATCGAAGATAATGCTAATCCTATGGATCAAATTAATTGGGAAGATATTAAAGAATTGTTAAAGTATGAATAGTATAATATTTTAACCTAAATTCAATAACATTGCCCAACGCAGTGTTATGGGGGGGTAATTTGCAACAAGAAAAAATTTGATTTTCAAGTACTATATGTTATAATTAGAGTACATAGTAAGGACACTGCGTGACTATTTAAACAATTTTGACTTTGATATGTTTGGTATTAATGATAGGTGTGCTGGTATAATAATGCTTCATCCTGATTATGAAAATAGACTGGAAAAAATTAATATTGATTATAATTTCAAGTTTCTTAATGTTTTTGTCCTTGGAGACTATGATTTAATTATAACTAAAATAGGAAGAGGAACTCCAAAAGACTTTGAAGATATTACACAATCAGGTGTGTTGAATAGTATAGATAAAATAAAGTTGGATAAACTAATGCAAGAAGCTATAAGTTTTCAAGTAGGGCAGGAAAGAATACAAGGGTATTGGCAAACTTTTAAAGACAGGTATTTTTAAGGAAGGAGGTCAAAATACAATGTTTAGTCAAAAAGAGTTTGTGAAATTTCTTGATGATTATAAGGGTCGACTAGTTGAAACTGATGATATGTTAGAAGAAAGCAAAGTAAATTATAGGGTAAAAAAGCTTGCGGTATTTTATGGATTAAAGAATCATGAAACTTTTAAATCCTTTTTTTCCAATGAATTAGGACGAAAATATTTAGGAATAGCAAAATATGTGTTAAATAATGTTCGAGATCATGAACTATACGGTTCTCAAGAGATAAAACAGGTAGCAAATTCTTTGCTAAATAAGTATTTTGACAATACCTCTATAGATCCTGTTTATGATAATGAGCTATTAGAAGGTTATTGTAAATTCCTATGTGATTTTACTAGAAGAAATAAAATTAAACAATTAAAAGAGGAACTTGGTGAAGTTAACGTGAATTTAGATAGTTTAGAATTTGTCTCTTGAGATAATAGAGATCATCTACAATAGATGATAACATATTATCCCATAACATTGTCTAATACAGTGTTATGGGATTTCAATCTAAGATGCAAAAAATAAATAAATTTTTTTGCACAAGAAGGGAACATTTGTTCTAATCTAGAATAATTTTAAATGAGGTGAAAATATGGAACTACTTGAAAAATTAAAGATTTTAGGCTCAGCGGCTAAATACGATGTCTGTGCAACCACAGCTAATAGGTCTGACAATCGAAAGCGACCTTGGGGCAAACTTCCTTCTAGTGGAATCTGTCATAGTTTTACCCCTGATGGGCGTTGTATATCCTTATTTAAGGTCTTAATGACCAATGAATGTGTCTCTGACTGTGCTTATTGTCCGAATCGTTTCGACCAAAATATTCAGCGAGTTTCTTTTACTCCGGAAGAATTAAGTAAGCTTTTCATGCAGTTTTACGAACGCAACTATGTCTCTGGATTATTCTTAAGTTCAGGAATAGCAATTAATCGGCAAAGGACTTTAGAGAAGATGCTAAAGGCCATCGAAATTTTACGTTATCAACATAAGTTTAAGGGCTATATCCATCTAAAGGTCTTACCAGGAGCAAGTCAAGAATACATAGAAAAAGCAGTTGAACTCTCTGATAGGCTATCAATCAATGCTGAAGTTCCTAATAATGAATATTTACATAAGCTTTCAGAACTTAAAGATTTCAATAATGATATTGTAGAACCGATGAAATTGATCGATAACTTAAGTCAAAAGAAAAATTATATTACCCAATCTACCCAATTCATTGTGGGAGCAGCCGGGGAAAAAGATAAAGAGATCTTAGCTACCACCAATCAACTTTATAAAGATGTAGGACTCAGAAGAGCCTACTTTAGTGCTTTTCAGCCTATAAAAGGAACCCCTTTAGCAAAGAATAACTCATCTTCGGTTAAGCGAGAACATCGACTTTATCAAGCTGATTTCTTATTAAGGAAATACGATTTTAATTTTAATGACCTTATATTTGAAGAGAACGGACAATTATCAGAAAACATAGACCCTAAATTAGCAATAGCTTTAAATAAGGCAGATAAATTTCCTTTAGAGATTAATAAAGCTTCCTATCATGAACTCCTTGAAGTACCAGGAATCGGTCCTGTATCAGCCAAAAGGATAATAAGAGGAAGAAAGAAATTTTCTATAAAAACCCTTAATCAACTAAAAAACATAGGAGCAGTCACCAAACGAGCAGCACCTTTCATCACCATCAACGGCAAAAAAGTTGGGGACATAGATAATCTTTTAGCTAACAAAGAGTATAAGCAATTGAGTCTTTTTTGATTTCACAACTATGATTGACATTTCATCATAGTTGTAATACAATATGTAATACAGGAGGTGCTACCCATGATTAGTGTAAGATTATCTAAGGAATTAGAAGAGAAAATTAACTTATTATCTCAGCAAAAAGACCTTACTAAATCAGATATAGTTAAAGAAGCGCTTGAAATGTATATTGAAAAAGAAGAAGAACAAAAGAAACCATATGAATTAGGCGAAGAGTTTTTTGGCAAATATGGTAGCGGTCAAGGGGATTTATCTACACAATATAAAAAGAAAGTGAGCGAAAAGATAAATGAAAAGATGTCTGATTGATGCCGGTCCATTAATCGCATTATTTGATAAGGATGACAAGTATCATCAACCTATTAGAGAATTTCTAAGGACATATGAAGGACGTTTATATACTTCATGGCCAGTCATCACCGAAGTGCTGCATATGTTGGATTTTAATGTTCAAGTACAGATTGATTTTCTAAAATGGATAGAAAGAGATGCTTTAAGTGTAATTCAAATTGCCAAAGAAAATATATCAAGGATTATTCAATTATCAAACAAATATTCAGATGTGCCAATGGATTTTGCAGATGCAACATTAATTATATTATCAGAGTTAGAAGGCATTAAAGAAATTATTTCGATTGATACAGATTTTTATATTTATCGAAATATCAGAAATGAATATGTAAAAAATATTTTCGCTTATTAACCGATAATATTCATATGGAGGTCAAAGAAATGTATATCGCTACTTCAACTTTAGAATCAATCCTAAAAGCAATCATGTTGAGCAAATTAGCAGACAACGCAGCTATTATCCATCAAAAGCAACAAAAGAACAGCTTATTTCAAACAGGTACTAAAGTTGATAATTACGATTTTAAAACAGTATATCTAAAGTATATTCAAGAATATAAACGAATAGAGTGGTTAGAAGCAGGTAAGATAAATGCTTTACAAAAAAGCATCTTCTTCTATGATCGTCATCAGCAAGTCTCCTTTGGTTTAATGGTTAAGGTCTGCAAACAAGCTTTAGAGCAGGGAGTAGGTTATGTTCTCTCTAAGGTCTCCAACGAAGCTTGTAAATTTCGAGAGCAAGCAAGCTCTGTAAAAAAAGAGTTGCACCGAATGCATGGGTTCATACGTCTAACCCCCTGTGGTGATAGCAGAATAATGACTGGATATGCAGAACCAGAACATAATATCGGTGACTTAATAGTTGCTCGTTTTCGAAAGCAGTATCAAGACAAGGTAATAATTATTAACACACCGGATAATACATATATAGGTGATGAAAAAGGAGTTTACATCTCCAAAGTTCCTAGTAAAGATTTTTCTAAACTCGTAGAGGAAGAGCAAAGTAAAGATGAATTTAAAGAATACTGGTTAACTTACTACAAGTCTCAATTCATAGAAAGTAGAAAAAATCGCCGCCTAGCCATGCAGAATTTGCCACAAAAATATTGGTCTTGGTTGGCTGAAGGTCAATGTATGGAATGAAATTATTACATCCCCCTTGCTAACTCCAACAACACTCTACGATTTTCCATAAAATACTCATCTAGCTTATTCGCAGGCAGAGGTCCTTCAATCTGTTCATCACCTATCTCAATAGTAAACCCAGGTTTTTTGAACTCTTTAATAAACCAGTCTTTATATCCAGCAGCTTTCTTCTTAGGTTTAGTGTTTTCCTTTGGAGGTTCATTTTGACAACCTATAAAGCTTAGAAAGACATAACTTAAACTTAATAATTAACAAGAAAAATTTGTTAACACATATAAACTATTATATAATAAGCACAAGAGGTGGTTAGATGAGAAAAACAATGAATATAAGTAGTGACAAAATAGAACTAATCAAATCTTTTTTAATAGATGAATTATCACCTACATTAATATATTTATTTGGATCTTTTGCTAAAGGCGTTGGAAGACCAGATAGTGATATAGATATTGCTTTTTTATCTCAAAAGAATTTAGATGAATACAAAGTATTTTTAATAGCTCAAAAGTTAGCTGATCAGTTAAACAGAGAAGTTGATTTAGTAGATATTAATAAAGCTTCAACCGTCTTAAAAGCTCAGATTATACAAGGAAAGTTAATCTATAACGCTGATAATCTAAAAAAGATGAACTTTGAACTGGAAACCATGAAGAAGTATGCCAAGTTAAATGAAGAGAGACAAGTGATAATTGATAATTTAAAGAGAGGTGTCGTTAGTGATTGATGATGTTCTACTAAATAAAAATGAAACCATAAAAAGATGTATAAGAAGAATTAGCGAAGAGTATCAAGATAATCCCGAAAATTTAAAAAATCATACTAAGCAAGACTCAATAATATTAAATTTACAAAGATTATGTGAAGCAGCTATCGATACTGCAATGCATGTAGTAGCAGAATTAAAGCTTGGTATTCCCCAAAATAGTAGAGATGCTTTTGAAATGTTATACGAAAACGAGATTATTGACTCTAAAATGACAGAGAATCTCAAGGCAATGGTCGGTTTTAGAAATATAGCAGTGCATGACTATCAGAAAGTAAACTTAAAAATAGTACAGGCAATTGTAGAGAATGAAATTGATGATATATTAGAATTTTCTCAGGTGATTTTGGACACTTCTTATAAAGATAGATGAGTTACTCAACACTTTCATGATACCCACATATAGTAGATAGTGAGTGTTAAAATCTATCGCGAGGTGGTATTATGAAAATTTTAGTTACCGGTGCTAAAGGCCAACTAGGCAAAGCTTTAACCAAGACTCTTGCTGATAATAATCACCAAATACTAGGTATTGACCGAGACGATTTTGATATAACTAATAGAAGTAAAGTCTGGCAAGCAATCCGAAAGTTCAATCCTGAGCTGATCATTCATTCCGCTGCTATGACCGATGTAGATGGTTGTGAGGAAGATCCAGACGTGGCTTATCGAATTAATGCCTTAGGGACTCAGAATTTAGTGCTGGCTTGTCAGCAGTCGGATATTGAACTACTTTACATTAGTACCGATTTCGTCTTTTCCGGTCAGCAGACCAAGCCTTACCTTGAATTTGACCCTCCTAATCCAATAAGCATCTATGGAAAGAGTAAATTAGCTGGTGAAGAATATGTGCGTAATTTATTGAATAGATATTATATCGTCAGAACCTCATGGCTTTATGGTGATGGTCATAACTTTGTCCGCACTATGCTTCGTTTAGCAAAGGAACGAGATTCCTTAGAAGTAGTAGATGACCAGATAGGCACTCCTACCTATACTTATGACTTAGCTAAAGCTATTACAGAGCTGATAAGAAGTAACTTATATGGGACCTACCATGCCTCCAATGCCGGTAGTTGTACCTGGTATCAATTTGCTAACAAGATATTTGAATTGAAAGAGATAACCATCAAAGTAAAGCCTATAACTTCAGAACAGTTAGATCGACCAGCCAAACGTCCTTCTTATTCAGTACTTCATAACTTTCTTCTAGAAAACCAGAATCTATATATAATGCGTCACTGGGAAAAGGCTTTAAAAGATTACGTGCTAAAGAAGGAATAAGTCAATTAATTGAAGAAAAATATAAAAAAGGGAATAAATTCATTTAAGGGGGAAGAATGATGTTAAAGAAAGTAGTACTTGTTCTTTTATTATCAACTCTGTTATTAACACCTACTCTTTTTGCTGCTCCAAAGCAAGTTACTATCTTACATACTAATGATACGCAAGGAATTATTGCAGCTAACAAGCAGAAAAATGAGTTAGGATTTGTGAAACTTACTACTTTAGTAAGTAAGTTAAAGACAAAGAATGCTACTATCTTACTTGATGGGGGAGATAGCGTAGCAAAAGGCGTATTAGCCGAGGAGTTTTATGGAGAAAGTGCGGTTAAAGCGATGAATAAAGTTAATTATGATGCGCTAGTGGCTGGAGGTAGTGAGATAAGCTATGGCTACTATCAGTTATTGCAATTAAATCGATTGAGTAACTTTCCAATCTTATCTGCTAATATCCGTAAGGATGGAGGCTTAGTCTTACCACCATATACAGTAATTGAACGGGCAGGTGTCAAATTTGCGGTACTGGGCCTTACATCAACAGATATTAAATATAAAGATATGATTACAGGGTTAAAGATACTCAATCCAGTAGATGTGGCTAAAGAGTACTTGCCAAAGTTAGAACCAAATGTAGACTTTACTATCGCTCTAACTAATTTAACCAATGAGAAAGTGATAGAGCAGTTAACAGGCTTCGATTTAGTTATTAAGCAGAAAAGTGAACTGAAACGATTAAGAGCCATAGAGAAGATAGAATTAGCTGTCGAAGGAAGTAAAGTCAAAAAGCTAGATTCAACCTTAATTAAGTCTAAGAATTTGATGCAAGGGAAGCAAGCATTAGTTGATAACCAGAAGCTTAAGTTTTTAAGTAGTTATTATAATAATGCTGATTATCATCTTCCAGAGATCGACGAAGAAGCATTAGATAAGGCTGTAGAAAAACTAAATAAGACTATGTTACCTTCACAGATAAGTAAATCAGAGATTCTAAAGGCAGTACAAAGGAATAAAGAGGACAAGTCTAAAAATAGAAAGCAACCTAAGGTCAAAGAAGCATTTAAGCAAAAAGAAACTAAAGTGCAAAAGCAGAAACCAAAACAGAAGTTAAAGCCAAAGCAAGAAGAAGTTAAGGTAAAAGTAAAAGATATCAATGCTAAACAGCTAATAGCTGACTCAATAGCAAATAAGATAGGTGTTAATTTAGTCTTAGTAAGTAGTGAACAGGTCAACTGTTCTAAACAAGACGGCAAAGCAGTAATCAAACTACCAGAAAGAGAAGACATAATAGTCAAAAGGATCTCAGGAACAACATTACGGGAAGCTTTAGAGAAGGCGGTAGCTTCTTATCCTAATGCAAATGATGAATTCTTACAATTAGCTGGAATTGAAGTCAAATTTGATGCTAATAAACCATCAAATAATAGAGTCGTTTATGTAAAAGTTAATGGTAAAGAACTCCATAATGCAAAAGAGTATAAGGTCGCTTTCAATAGTTCAGTATTAAATGAAGGTAGCCGTTATCTATCATTATTAGAGGATGAGCCGACTATTAAGAGGACTAATATCTCTCTTAAGAAAGCATTAGAAGAATATATTGCTCTTAGCCGTGAAGATAATACTCCGCCTCAAGTAACAGGTAGTATTAAACAGATCACACTTAAAAAGGATATTAGCAGTAAGTATATAGTAAAAGAAGGCGACACTCTATGGGAGATTGCAAATAAATTTGATATTACTATCGATAGACTACTTGAATATAATCAGATATCTAATCCAGATTTAATCATCGTTGGGCAGACTATCTATATTCCATAATATTTAACTCTTAAGCCTCCTAATATTAGGAGGCTTTTACTCTATGTAGGGGTTATAATTTGAATTTAGTAAAATGATTCATAATTATAAAAGGAAATTGTAGAACTTTTACAGAATAAGTAACTTAGAACTTGTGATAGGTAGAACTATTTTGATATTAATTTAGTTTGAAAGGAGATATATAATGATTACACCACTAATTATGGCTGGAGGCATTGGTAGTAGATTCTGGCCATTGAGCAGGAAGGATAGACCAAAGCAGTTTTTAAACTTAGTTGATGATGATAAGAGTATGATTCAGGCAACAGTAGATAGAATTAGTCGATTGACTGATGAAGAGAGTATATTTATTGCTACTAACCAGGATTATGCAACTGCTATTCAAAAACAGTTACCAACACTAGCAGAAGATAATATCATTGTCGAGCCTATGGGGAAGAATACAGCTGCTTGTATCGGCTTAGCAGCTATCTATATAGAACAAGAATATCCAGATGCAGTGATGGTTGTACTACCTTCTGATCATTTAATCAAAGATGAAGTAACTTACTTAAAGTTAGTAGAAAAGGCAGCCGAAGTAGCTAAGTCAGGAGAGAATCTAGTAACTATCGGTATTGAGCCAACTCATCCCGAGACCGGTTATGGTTATATACATTATGATCAAGATAGTGTTCAGGGAAAAGATGAGAATATATTTAAAGTTAACGAGTTTACCGAAAAACCTGACCGCAAAAGAGCAGAAGAGTTTCTGCAAGCAGGTAATTATCTATGGAATAGCGGTATGTTTCTTTGGAAGGTTTCTACTATCCGGAAGATGTTCAAAGAATATATGCCTAAGTTAGACCAGAGTTTAGAAAAGATGAAAAGGGCAATCGGTACTGAAGATGAATTTGTCGTATTGACTGAGGAATTTGAAAAGCTAGATAGTATCTCTATTGATTATGGAATTATGGAAAAAGCAGATAATATCTATGTATTGCCTGGTGACTTTGGATGGGATGATGTAGGTAGCTGGCCTGCCTTAGAGCGTCTTAAAGAATTAGATAAATATAATAATCTAATCAAAGGAGAACATATCGGTATTGAAACTAAAAATTCAATTATCCATGGCAATGGAAAACTTATCACTACCGTCGGTTTAGATGATGTAGTCATTGTCGATACCGAAGACGCACTCTTAATCTGTGATAAGAAGAAAGCACAGGAGATAAAAGAACTGAGAAGAAAATTAGCAGAAGCTGGGTTTGAAGATTGCTTGTAAATTCAATTAGCAATTGACAATTGACAGTTGACAATTAAAATGCTTTAAATAAGTGAATTGTGCAATTAGATCTCGAGCATAATTAACACGTTCAATAAATCTTAAGGAGGCTACTTAAAATGAAAGTCAAAAAAGCAGTTATACCAGCGGCAGGATTAGGAACTAGATTCTTGCCAGCAACTAAAGCACAACCAAAAGAGATGTTACCAATTGTTGATAAACCAACGATTCAATATATAGTAGAAGAAGCAGTAGAGGCAGGAATAGAAGATGTAATTATCATTACTGGAAGACATAAGCGAGCTATAGAAGACCACTTCGATAAGTCATTTGAACTAGAAGTTACTTTAGAAGAACAAGGTAAGATGGAGCGTTTAAAGATAGTACAAGATATTTCTAACTTAGTAGATGTTCACTATGTTCGTCAAAAGGAGCCATTAGGTTTAGGACATGCTATCCTTTGTGCTAAGACTTTTGTTGGCAACGAGCCATTTGCTGTCTTATTAGGTGATGATATCGTAAAAGCTAAGAAACCGGTTACTAAGCAATTAATTGAGGCTTTTGAAGAGAAAGAGTCTACAGTTATCGGGGTACAACGAGTACCAGATAAATTAGTCCATAACTATGGGATAGTTGACTATTCTAATGGAAATGGAGACGACTATCAGGTACAGGACTTAGTAGAAAAACCAGCTTTAGAAGAAGCACCATCAAATATAGCTATCTTAGGACGTTATGTAATTACGCCAGCTATCTTTGATATCCTAGAGAATACTGACCCAGGTAAAGGTGACGAGATTCAACTAACTGATGCCCTTAAGACCTTATTAGGTCAAGAAGAAGTTTATGCTCATGTCTTTCAAGGACGACGTTATGATATAGGGAATAAATTAGGTTTTCTAGAAGCAGTCGTAGAATTCGCTTTTGACCGTGACGATATTAGGGATGACTTCAAAGATTATTTATTAGGTTATCTACAAACAGAGCTAAAAGATGACTTTTATAAAGAAGTAGCATCAACACAAGAAATAAAGTAATCTAATAATTAATAATAGGTGTTATCAATTGATTATGCAAGAGCTTATATTTCGCTTATTTATGTAAAGGAGGTTATAACTATGTCTTATCGCGATAGATATCAAGAATGGTTAGAAAACGATTATTTTGACACAGAAACTAAAGAAGAATTAAGGAGCATTGCTGATGATGAAACCGAAATTGAAGATCGTTTCTATACTGACCTTGAATTTGGAACCGGGGGCTTACGTGGTATCATCGGTGCTGGAACGAACCGTATTAATAAGTATACGATCCGTAAAGCTACCCAGGGTTTGGCTAACTATATATTAAATCAAGGTGATGAAGCTAAAGGAGTAGTTATTGCTCATGATTCACGGTTTAAATCAAGAGAATTTGCTTTAGAAACAGCAGCGGTTCTAAACGGCAACGGAATTAAGGTCTATCTCTTTGATGAATTAAGACCAACGCCAGAGTTGTCATTTGCAGTTAGAGAATTAGAAGTTACGGCGGGAGTTGTGATTACTGCTAGTCATAATCCGCCGGAGTATAATGGTTATAAGGTATATTGGAGTGATGGGGGACAGATAGTGCCTCAGCGAGCTGAAGAGATCATAGCTGAGATTAAAGAGATTGATGACTTTGCTATGATTAAGCGTCAATCTAAAGAAGGAGCAATAGATGAAGGATTATTTGAGATGATAGGTTCTAGCATTGATGATAAGTATATAGCTAAACTTAAAGGCTTGATTACTAATCCAGAGTTTATTAACGAAAATGGCTCAGAACTTGATATTATCTATACTCCTATCCATGGAACCGGTAACAAATTAGTACGCCGAGCGTTAAAAGAGGTTGGCTTTAGTAATGTACGGGTAGTTTCTGAACAGGAAGCTCCAGACCCTGAATTTCCTACGGTTGACTATCCGAATCCTGAAGAGGCCGAAGTCTTTAACTTAGCTTTAGATATGGCGAAGAAAGACCCTGCTGATTTAATTATGGGGACTGATCCTGATGCTGATCGGCTAGGGGTTTTGGTGCAGGGTGAGACAGGAGACTACATCTCACTAACTGGTAATCAGATAGGTATATTATTGACCGATTACCTTTTATCCCAGCAACAGACACAAGGTGCCTTATCAGACCAAGGTGTTATCGTAAAGACGATAGTAACTACCGAGATGACCAGAGCTATTGCTAAGGAGTATGGAGTAGAAGTAATCGATACTCTGACCGGTTTTAAGTTTATTGGCGAAAAGATAAAAGAGTTTGAAGAAAGAGGAGATAAAGACTTTATACTTGGTTTTGAAGAGAGCTATGGTTATCTAGTGGGGACTTTTGTCCGGGATAAAGATGCAGTAATAGCAGCAACCTTAGTGGCTGAGATGGCAGCATACTATAAGCAAGAAGGATTGACTTTATACCAACGATTAAATCAGTTAATGGATAAGTATGGTCATTATTTAGAGGACTTAGAATCAATCGTACTTAAAGGCAAGACTGGGCAAAAGAAGATAGAGAAGATATTAGAGACACTACGGACTAAAAGACCAGAAGAGATCGCTAATAAGAGAGTGGATGTAATCAAAGACTATCTAGTTAGTAAGAAGTATAACTTAAGAGAAGATACAGAATCGACATTGAATTTGCCAGAAGCAAATGTGCTTCAATTTTTATTGGAAGATAATAGTCTTTTAACGGTTAGACCATCGGGAACGGAACCAAAGATTAAGATCTATTTTACTGTAGTTGGTGATGACCAAGAGCAATCTGAGGCTAAATTAAAAGATTTTAAGTCTGCAGCTCTAAAAATGGTGCAAGGGATTATAGATTAGTTTTAGAAGGAGGAAATAATAGTGAATAATGATGAAAGAAGAGTAGTAGTTAATGAGGAAAGGTATTATGATGAATATGAGATCGATTTAAGAGAATATATTAATCTATTATGGGATGGCAAAGGAATCATTATTGGATTATTCATAGCGGCCATATTAATTGCAGGGTTAGTTAGTCAGTTCTTTATTGCACCAGTTTATCAGACAGAGGCACAATTTTTAGCCCCTTCTTTCACTTTGTTAAGTAATAAAGAGATAGGTAAGGGTGAATATCTGTCCTTCTTTAAGAATGCTGGTATAGAAGAAAAAATAATAAATGAGTTTAATTTAAAAGAACGGTCTGAAACTTCTATTAAAAATCTTGAAAAGTCAGCCGAATTAAGTATTAAAGAAGATACTAATTTAGTAACAGTCAATTTTAAGGATAATGACCCACAATTAGCCCAAAAGATATTAAATAAGTGGTTATATCTATTTCAAGAACGTGTAATAGGTTTTATAGAAGAAAATAATAGAGGATATCTTCAAAACCTAAAGACTAGTATGAATAAGATTAAAAGAGATTATAAAATTGCTTTAAACAAATGGACTGATTTTAAAAAGCGGATTAACTTACAATTATTAGTTTCTCAACTTCAAAATAAGCAACAGAGATTAATTAGTTTTCAAGAGAAGGTAGCTAATTTAAAGATGAAAATTAAAAGCAATAATTCACAGTTAAAGGAAGTTGCAAGTCAATTAAACAGTATTAATCAATTCTTAGTAACTGAAGAAAGAATTAGTGAAGGAAGTTTAAGAAAACTAGAGTTAATTATTAAGGATGAAAAGCTGATAAATAGTTTAATCACAGAAAATGAAATATTAAATCCGTTATATAACAGATTACAACAGCAGAAGAGTAATTTAGAAGAACAATTAGTTGCTGCAGAATCAGAATTAGCTTCTTCTACATCAGAGGTTAAAGAATTAAAGCAGGATATAGCTAATTTGCAGAAGCAAGTAGCTGATTATAGACAACAAGAAGAGCTATTACAAGATAGCTTAAAAACAAGCAGAAATAATTATCAAAGTGCTAAAGTAGCATATAACAAAGCTAGGCAACGATTGAATCAAGTGACTTATCAAATTAATATAGTAAATTCAGCTATAGCTCCGCAAAATCCAGTTAGCCCTAATACAAAGCTTAATATAGCTATTGCTGGGGTTTTGGCTTTAATGCTTGGCGTCTTCATTGTCTTCTTTAAAGAATTCATGGCTGAAGACGGTATTGAATAGGAATAATTAGTGGAGGTTTAAATTAAGAGAGTACAATATTTTAATTTTGGGCAAAAAATATATTTGAAATTAAATTAGATAGTCGATATATTTCGAATTTGAAGTATATCGACTATTTTTATAAGAGTTTATAAAAATTCTGCTGCTCCTCCAATTTGAGCAACTTCTTCTTTAGAAAGGCCATCATCAAGCAATTGGGTAACTAAGTCCCCCGGTCTATTAGTAATATATGACTTTAAGATTTCAGCTTCTCCTTGAATAGTATACTTATTTAATGCTGCAGGGATTAGTACTGTTTCTCCCTTATTAAGCCGTATTACACTAGAATCATATTCAATTTTAGCTTGACCATCCAAACAGAGTAATATTTCGAATCTTTCTTTTTTTAGCTCACCGATGAACTTATCACTTACGATTAGTCTTTCAACAACAAAGTATTCGCAGATAGCTAGAATCTCACGTTGGTATCTATCAGTACTATATTTAATGCTTTTAGATTTTTCATATCTTGTCCTGTCAAAGTCAATAACATCTAAAGCTTTATCTATATGGAGTGCTCTAGGTTTGCCATCATTACCTAGTCGGTTCCAGTCATAGACACGATAAGTAGTGTCCGAGTTCTGTTGGATTTCCGCTAGCAAGATTCCGGATTTAATTGTATGGACCGTTCCAGTCGGTATGAATATGATATCCCCTTTTTTTACTGGAATACTATTTAGCTTATTGACTAACGTGTCGTTATCAATACTATTAGTGAACTCTTCTTTAGTAACTTCTTCTTTAAGTCCATAGATCAGTTCAGCACCAGGTTCAGCGTCAATAATATACCACATTTCGGTTTTGCCTAATTCACCGTCTTCATACTTAGCAGCATATTCATCATCAGGGTGAACCTGTACCGAAAGCCGATCATTAGCATCTAAAATTTTGACTAACAGAGGGAATTTATCATAATTATCTTTACTGATTTCAGTACCCATAATTTCAGTCCAGTATTCATTAACTAGCTCAGTTAAACTTCTATCTTTGAAATGACCATTAATAACAACACTATTTCCATTCTCATGCGCAGCTAATTTCCAACTTTCGCTACCCCAGATTTTTTCTTTATAGATCGGTTTAAACTTTAATGGATAGAACATTATAACACCTCATTTTATTTATAATATGTTATCGGTTGAATAAATCTGATATTTAAGAGGTTAGTTTGGAGTTTGAATTGACGATTGACAATTGACAATTGACAATTGACAATTAAAACCATTGAACCTCAATTTCAATCTTAATCTTAATCTTAATCTTAATCTTAATCTTAATCTTAACCTCAGTCTCAACCTTATTATTTCTATATAACAAAATATTTTCCTTGAATTACTAGTTAAAATTTTAATAATAAAGATTGTGAATTGATATAGATTAAGATATAATTATAATATGGAGGGATGAGGGTGATTAATACAGAAAGAAGCAGAAACTTACTATTTATTACAGTTATATTCTTTTTAATATTATTTACAGTAACTTTCGTCTTTAAAACTAAGAATCAAAACTTTACTTTAGCCTATAAGTATAACTTAAATCAGTTAGAAAAAGAGGCTGAACTGAAGTATTATCAAGGTAAATACGAGGAGAGTATTCAACTATATAAGAAGATATTAACAGAGTCGAAGACTGATTTAGAAGCTAGGAAGAATCTAGCTGTTCTCTATACCACAATTAATGATTATCAGGCGGCAATTGAAGAGTATCAGCAGGTAGTTAAAGCTGGAACTGAAGATTATTTAGTATACTATAGTTTGGGGGAACTTTATTATAATCTAGGGAAGTATCAGCAAGCACTCCCATATTTAAAGAAGGCGGTAAGAAATCTAAATGATCAGGAAATCTTAACATCAGCTTATCTATATTTAACTCAGATCTACCGTAATCAAACAGAGTATCAATTAGCTTTAGATGCTGTTAATGAAGCTTTGGAATTAGATTCTGATACAGCGATGGCTTATTATTATCTTGGGTTAATTAAGGATGACTTAGGTCAGAGAGAAGCAGCGATTGATGCTTATAAGAAAGCTCTTAATAAAGATGGTAGCTTTGAAAATATACACCTTAATTTAGCCGAAGACTATTTGAAATTAAAAGAATACAAGTTAGCAATTAGTAAATATAAAGAAGTTTTAGCTGATAATCCAAGGCATCTATTGGCTAAGAGGAGGCTGCAGTTTTTAAAGGATTTAAAACCTAAATTATTCTTACCTCCGGAGCAAGAGAAAGAAGAGGAAAAAGAAGAGCAAGAGAAAGTATTAGAAAAGAAGGTTACTTTCGCCCAAATAGAGCCGGTACCGAATAAGGGTGATTTACCACAGTTAAGAATTGGTTTAGCTGAAGCAAGAGAGTATTTAGCCTTTAGAGTTAAATCGCAATTTGTTATTAAGAGGAAGGATACTCAAGAGATTCTTTTTAAAGGTAAAGCGAAAGAACCGTGGCAGTTAGTTGCTCAAGAAGATGGAAGAGTAAAACTCTTAGATAAAGAAGGCAACTTAGAGCAGCAATTTTTTGAACCAGTAATTATTGAAGCTCAAGGTGAAGCAGCACCGATCTTGCTTCATAATATAAAGTATGGTCAAGGCTATTATTGGGCTGGGCAAGAAGATCGGCAGTATCGTGGGGAGATTGAAATTAATCCAAATAGTGATTCATTTACAGTCATTAACTTAGTGAATCTAGAAGCCTATCTATATTCTGTAGTACCATCGGAGATGATGGCAAGTTGGCCGTTAGAAGCTTTAAAAGTGCAAGCGGTAGCTGCAAGGAGTTATACACTCTTTCATTTAGGTAAACATGCTGAAGATGGTTATGACTTATGTGCTACAGTACATTGTGCATCTTATCGAGGTATAACTCGAGAACATCCTAATTCAACTAAGGCAGTTAATGAGACTTTAGGTGAGGTTATGACCTATGAAGGAAAGCCAGTTAATGCTGTTTATAGTGCTAATTCCGGTGGGCATACTGAAAGTAGTGCTGATGTCTGGGGCGGTAAGGTTCCGTATTTACAAGGAGTGACTACGACCTTGACAAGTGGACAGAGTGCAACTAAAAAAGGAGATTTAAAGAGAGAATTTCCACTACCTCCTTATGAGTTACAGAATTGGTTAAAGAGTTCTCCACAGTCTTACTCTGCTCAGTTAAGTTATGGAAGCCCTAATCGTTATCGATGGCAACGAATCATTAAAGCTGAGGATATTGCTGATAAATTAGAGGTTGGTAAGGTTAAGAGGTTAATACCTATCTCTAGGGCTGAAGGAGGTACAGTTAAAGCGATTCGAGTAGTAGGAACAACTGGAGAAGAAATAATTGAGCGAGGTTTACGTTCTTTCTTTGGTGGTTTAAGGAGTAGTCGGTTCTTTATTATTACGCAGTATGGAAATGATGGCCTACCAGAACAGTTCATCTTTTATGGTGGCGGCTGGGGACATAATGTAGGAATGGATCAGGTAGCAGCGGCTAATATGGCCCAAGCAGGTTATAATTATGATAGAATTTTGCTTCATTTCTATAGCGGAGTAAAGTTAATAGATAAATATTAGGAATAAAATTGACCGCTAGTCTAATCAGGCTGGCGGTCTTTACATAATTGACAGTTTAAATTATTATTGCTATAATATGCAGAAAGTAACAACGGGTATAAGACAATTGTAGCAATCATAATCATAGGACAACAGGATTAAAATAATGAATAAGGAAAAGGGGAAATTTACTTATGGCTAGAGATTTAGTGATTGGTAATGGAAATATCTTAATTAACTTTGATCAACATGCAATTATGAGAGATTTCTATTATCCCTATGTGGGATCTGAGAATCATTTGAATGGTCATAAAATGAGAATAGGAGTTATGATTGATGACAATTTTTATTGGGTAGATGAGAGTTGGGAGCAGGAACTAGGATATAAAAAGAATAGCTTAGTAACTGACACTACTCTAATTAATTCAGAAGCAGAATTAGAATTAGAGATGATCGATGCGGTTCATTATAATCAAGATATCTACCTTAAGAAGGTTAAAGTAAAGAATCTAAGTGAAAAAGAGCGCAGTTGTAAATTATTCTTCTCCCATGACTTTCGGATTTCTGGTTCAGATATAGGGAATACGGCTCTGTATGAGCCTATGTTACAAGGAGTTATGCATTATAAAGGCAAACGTTACTTCTTAATTAATGGTCAAAATGGAACAGATGGTATCTATAATTATTCTACGGGAATTAAAGGCTTTAAGGGCGCCGAAGGAACTTGGCGCGACGCTGAAGATGGAGATTTAGCTAGTAATCCGATTGCTCAGGGCTCTGTGGATAGCACTATCAGTTTTAAATTGAAACTATCTTCTAATGGGAGTAGTGAAGTTGATTATTGGATAGCTGCAGGAACTAAGTACCAAGAAGTTAAGGATTTGAATAATTATGTCTTGGAGCACGGAATAGATAAGCTTATTAAAGAGACTGATAATTATTGGTCTTCTTGGGTTAATAAGAATGGTGCATGCTATATTCCCAGTGTAGAAATTCCTGAAGAATGGCAGAAATTATTTAACCGGAGCTTACTGACCGTTAGAACCCAGATAGATAATCGTGGTGCTATTACGGCGGCTAATGATTCTGATATCTTGGACTTTAATCGTGACCATTATAGCTACCTATGGCCTAGGGATGGTGCTTTAGTTGCTTATTACCTTGATCAAGCTGGCTATCATACGGTTACTGAACGTTTCTTTAATTTCTGCAAGGATGTTATTAATCCTGATGGTTATCTATTACATAAATATAATCCTGATGGCTCGGTTGGTTCTAGTTGGCATCCTTGGATTAGGGATGGCAAAATTCAACTACCGATTCAAGAGGATGAAACAGCTTTGGTAATCTTTGCTTTGGGTAATTATTATCGCCAAAGTGGGAATCTAGAATTTATCCAACAGCTATACGAACCTTTAATTAAGAAAGCCGCTGATTTTCTTGTTGATTATAGAGATCAAAAACTGAAGTTACCACGACCTAGTTATGATCTTTGGGAAGAAAGAAGAGGTATCTTAACCTTTACTACGGCAGCAGTTTATGGTGCTTTGCAGGAAGCAGCTACTTTTGCTGATATGTTCGGTGACAAAAAGAAAGTTGACAGATATCAAAAAGCAGCTCAGGAGATTAAAGAAGGCATGTTAAGTCATCTATATGATCAAGATTTAGGTAGGTTTATAAGAATGATTAGTACTGTAGATGATCAGATCATAAATGATGAAGCTGTTGAAAGTAGTCTCTTTGGAGTTTATTACTTTGGTGTTCTGCCTCCTGATGATCCACGCGTAGTCAATACGATGCAAGCGATTGAGGAAAAGTTATGGGTAAAGACAACAGTTGGTGGCATAGCGAGGTATGAAGGAGACTATTATTTTAGAAGTACTGATTATTTAGAAAGAGTGCCAGGTAATCCATGGATTATCTCTACCTTGTGGTTAGCTGATTGGTATATAGAGATAGCCAAAGGTAAAGAGGACTTAAAGCGAGCTGAAGAATTAATTAATTGGGTTGTCGATCATACTTATAGTGATAATCTATTACCCGAACAGATCCATCCTTACAAGAATGAAGGACTATCGGTAGCTCCTTTAACCTGGTCACATGCTACTTTTGTTGGTATAATGATTAAGTATCAGAATAAATTAGCCGAATTTAATAAGAAGTGCTAAGCAAAGAATAGAATAGGAGATGGAGGTTAAAAGATGAAGAATGTAGATCTACACTTACATACTACTGCTTCTGATGGTTCATTTACTCCCCAGAAGTTAGTTGTAGAAGCAGAGAAGAAAGGGTTTAAGACGATTGCAATTACTGATCATGATACATTAGCAGGAGTTGAGCCAGCTATGGCTCAGGCTAAGGAGCTAGGATTGGAAGTGATTGCTGGGATTGAGTTTACCACTTATGTTGGAGATAAGGAAGTTCATATCTTAGGTTACTATGTTGACTATCTCGATAAAGATTTATTAGCTAAATTAACTGAATTGAAAGAATTTCGGCGTAGACGAGGCGAAAAGATGGTAGATAAGTTAAATGAATTAGGGATAGAGGTATCCTGGGAAAGAGTAAAAGAGATTGCAGATTCTGGTGCCGTAGGTAGACCCCATATTGCTCGAGCTTTGGTAGAGGCTAAGCAGGTTAAGGATATATCAGCTGCCTTTGATAAGTATATCGGTGATAACGGCCCGGCTTATGTACCTAAAGCTCAATTGACGCCAAAAGAGGCAATTGAGATCATTAATCGAGCTGGGGGAGTATCTGTCTTAGCTCATCCAAGTCTATTAAAGGATGATCAACTAGTAAAGAAGATAATCGAAGCGGGGATTGAAGGCTTAGAAACTTATTATTCTAAGCATGACCAATCTGCGACTAGTAGATATCTTAAATTAGCAAAGAAGAATGGCTTATTAACTACCGGTGGGTCTGATTGTCATGGCCCCAAGAATAAAGACGAAGTTCTTTTAGGAACTATTAAAGCACCAGATTGGATAATTGCTGACTTAAAAGAGAAGTATAGAAAGAAGAATAATATCGGGTCAATAGATCTCAGCAAGTATCTTCAGTTGTATCCTAATACTTCTGGTCTGTATCCGGCCAAATTACAAGAACTAGGAGCAGAGTATCATAAGAAAGGTTATATGACTAAAGACGAGCTATATCGCCTAGCTCATCTAAATTCAACTCGTAGCTCTTACCATGTTAAGAAGAACTCTCTTTATCGTGTCGAAAAGATAACAGAGATCGTCTATCAACTAGAAGATGAATTTGCCCAATTAACGCTACTAGCCAGTCTATCTGGAGTTGGAGTTCCAACAGCGTCAGCCATCCTAACTAGCTTAGACCCAGAGAAGCATTGTGTAATTGATACTAGAGTCTGGGCAACCCTTTGGCGAATCGGCTATTTTGATACAGAGAAAGAATCATTCACAGCAGATGATTACTTAAAGATTATAACTATCGTTAGGCGATTATCAATGGAGGTAGATTTGACAGTAGCAGAGATAGGTTATGCACTCTTTGCGTATGATGTAGAGCATAGGGAAGGAAACTTGCACTAGTGCACATAATTAATTGCTGACGCCCAAAAATTTTGTATTAATTATGAAATTTGTTTCTTTAATAAAATCCATCTAACAAGAAGGAAAATTAAAGCATTTATAGAAAGATAAATAATTAGTAGGAGTAAAAGGAAAGTGTTGTATCACTAAGAGTAGGTTGTTAGTAGGTCTGTAGGGATATGGTAGTTGAGGAGTAGCAGCAGTTAAAAGTTAGCTGTTGAGCATAATCAATTGATTATGCACATTTTAGCTTCATAGTAGACTCTATAAATAGTAGGATGAAGAAAGAATATCTTTATGGAGAACGGAAGGAAGGTAGGTTGTTAAAAATGATTAAATATGGTATTTTAGCGTTATTTGCAGGTGGTTTATTGTTTTTGAGTTATTTAAGTATGAAGAAGGTGAGTACGCTTAACGATTATTTTCTTGGTGATAGAAGTATTGGTCCGTGGGTTTCGGCCTTTACTTATGGCACTACTTACTTTTCAGCTGTCTTATTTATCGGTTATGCTGGAAAGATAGGTTGGGGCTTTGGATTATCTGCGTTGTGGATTGCGGTTGGTAATAGTGTGGTTGGAAGTCTATTAGCCTGGAAAGTATTGGCTAAAAGAACACGGCAGATTACAATGAGGTTAGACGCAATGACTATGCCGGAATTTTTAGAGAGTAGGTATCAATCATCAGGCTTAAAGATATTCTCTTCTTTAATTATCTTTATCTTTCTTGTACCTTATTCTGCGTCAGTCTATATGGGCTTAAGTTACTTCTTTGAACAAGTATTTGCAATTCCTTATATTTGGGCATTAGCAATTATGGTAGCGTTAACTGCTTTATTTCTGCTTTTAGGCGGTTATTTAGCGGTGGCAATTACCGATTTTGTGCAGGGAATTGTGATGGTTATCGGTATTGTAGTGATGATTTATTTTATTCTTACTCATCCAGCAGCCGGTGGATTGGCTGGTATTTGGGATAGCTTGAAGCAGGTTAATCCTGAGTTAGTAGATATAGTAGGGCCTCCAGGATGGATTCCTCTCTTATCTTTAGTAGTCCTAACTAGTTTAGGGAGTTGGGGCTTACCACAGATGGTTCAGCGTTTCTACACAATTAAAGATGAAAAATCAATTAAAGCGGCTATGATTGTAGCTACTCTCTTTGGAGTTTTGGTGACGGGGGCAGCTTACTTTATCGGGGCGACAACCCATGTCTTCTTTGACCAATTGCCGTTAGTTAATGGTGTAGCCAATGCTGACTTATTAATTCCTCAATTAATAGTTAAGGTGATGCCAGAAGCTGTGGCCTTCTTAATCTTATTACTAGTTCTCTCAGCTTCGATGTCAACCTTATCTTCACTCGTTTTAGTTTCTAGTTCTACTTTAGCAATTGATCTATTTAAAGGATTTATTAAACCAGATATGTCTGATAAGCATAGTATGTTATTGATGAGGCTCTTATGCTTAGCTTTCGTCTTATTATCATTTGTAATAGCCATCACAAGACCAGCGGTTATATTAACTTTAATGGCTGTTTCTTGGGGAACAGTGGCCGGCTCCTTCTTAGCGCCATATTTATATGGTCTATATTGGTCAGGGATTACGAAGGTAGGTGCTTGGAGTGGGTTAATTAGTGGTTTAGGAATCTCTTTAGGTTTATCAGCATACTTTCAGATGAAAGCTCAATATATACCACTAATCGGCTCCCTAGCAATTTTAATTCCTTTAGTAATCGTACCAATAGTCAGTCTATTAACTCCAGGTTATGATAAGCAGCATTTAAAGCAGGTATATGGTGAGTATTATGAAGAAGATAGTAATTTTAAAGTTAAAGAGTTGATTAGTAGGAGATGATTTCATCTAAAATCTAGCAAAGAAACTCCATCTAAATCTTGTTTTTGAGAGTGAGTGTAGCAGGTCCCTCAAAATCGGCACGTCCTGTGCCTTTCGGGACACTAGAGCGTCCATGCTCGTCGGAGGCGAAGCGAACGACAAGCGGTGGAATCATATTGACGGCATATATGCAGTGTGTTATCAATTGATTGATGTAAGATCCTTATTTTGTAGAATGGTAGGAAAGGAGAGTAAAATAATGATTTGGGATACAGAGTGTGAACAGATAAGTAGGGAGCAGTTAAAAAGATTACAATTAGAAAGATTAAAGCAGGTAGTTAGTTATGTTTATGAAGAAGTCCCTTTTTATAGAGAACGTTTCGATGAAGAAGGTGTTAAACCAAAAGATATTCAGACTTTAGACGACTTAAGAAAGTTACCTTTTACTACTAAAGATGCGTTAAGAGAGCATTATCCTTATGGTCTCTTTGCAAGAAAGATGAAGGATATCGTTAGGGTGCATTCATCATCAGGAACTACCGGTAAACCAGTAGTAGTCGGTTATACAGCTAACGATTTAGAAACTTGGTCTGATCTGATTGCAAGGATTGTTACTCAAGCTGGAGTTACTGATGAGGATATAGTACAGATCTGTTTTGGTTATGGTATGTTTACTGGTGGTTTTGGTCTGCATTATGGCTTAGAAAAAGCAGGTGCAACTGTCGTTCCTGCTTCGGCAGGGAATACTGAACGACAGATTATGATGATGAAAGATTTTGGCACAACCGCTTTAGTTAGTACTCCTTCATATGCATTATATATCGGTGAGGTCGCCCAAGAAATGGGGATTAATCCTCATGATTTAGGTATTAAAACCGGACTCTTCGGCGGTGAACCTTGGACTGAAGAGATGCGTCGAGAGTTAGAAGAATTGTGGGGGATGAATGCAACAGATAATTATGGTTTAAGTGAGTTAATTGGACCTGGAGTGGCCGGAGAGTGTGTAGAAGGAGAAGGACTTCATATCTCCGAAGATCACTTCATTCCGGAAGTGATTGATCCTGAAACTAAAGAGCCAGTGGCACCAGGAGAAAAAGGAGAGTTAGTTTTTACTACGCTAACTAAGGAGGGGTTTCCGGTAATTAGATATCGGACGAAGGATATCTCTCGTTTAACAACTGAGCAATGTGTCTGTGGCAGAACGACTGCCCGCATGGAAAAGGTATCTGGCAGAACTGATAGTATGTTAATCATTCGTGGAGTTAACGTCTTCCCATCTCAGGTAGAGAGTGTGCTATTAGAAGTAGAGGAGGTAGCTCCTCATTATCAGATGATTATTAAACGGGAAGGACATCTAGATGAATTAGAGATTCAGGTTGAATTAAAGCCAGATCAATTTACAGGTAGCTTTCGTAATTTAGAAGAGATTGAGCGGAAGATATATAAGAAATTAAGTAGTGTACTATCATTACACCCAGAAGTTAAGCTATTAGAACCTAAGTCTTTAGAAAGAACAGTAGGCAAGAGCAAACGAGTAATAGATAAACGAATAGAAGCAAGTTGATAATCTGTAGGTCTATCTTTTTGGGTAGACCTTTTTTACTGTATAGGGAATTAATATTTCACATTTAATGGTAATTTTTTCTTGATTGATAAAATTAATTATAATATAATGTTATTGTAATTATATAACATATATAATTAAGTTTGGTAGAAAAGAAGTCGGTAAGCAAAAAAATTGAAAATAATTACTTATTAGGAAGGGAAAATCTAAATGCTTAATTTTAATTCAAAGTTTAAGACTTCATTAGGAATTCTGTCTATAATGGTTGTGGTTAATTTGATTTTATCTATTACACTTTTAAATAGTGGAGGTATAGGGATTTTAGGATATATTCTTATTTCAATGGGCTTAGTATTGATAGCGGGATTAATTATTGGTATTAAAATTAGGGAAGTACATTGGAAGACAGTAATTGTATTTTTGGTTATTGAAACTATGAGTTATAATAGCTTAAAGGAAAGTATTACTAGAGTAGCTATATTACTTATAGGTATGGCGATTGGAGTTTTTATAATGCGAATGAAGAAGAAAAGTTGGAAGATGAAGAGGTAGTTACTGAAAAGGGGAGAGATATAGAAAATGAGAAAAAAGACTAGACGAATAGCATTTGTATTAAGTATTTTAATGATTTTAGTGATGCTTACCGGATGTCAAGATAAGTTATTAGATGGCTCAGAGTTAGATATGTCAAAGTTAGGTCCTAATGAGAAGTATGTGGTAGCAGCAAGGATATATGAGAATATAGAGACAGGAGAGGAATATGTAAAAAGAAAATATGAGTATGACAAGTATGGAAATATGATAAAACAAACATCTTATAATGTGAAAGTATATAACTCAAAGGAGCCCAAAAAACTGATAAAGAGATGGGAATATGATAAGCATGGTAATATGTTAAAAAGGGTCTTTACAGGCTGGCAATATTTTTATCAAGAATATTCATATAATAGTCAAGGTCAAAAGATAGGTTATATTAAGAAGGATAAAAATGGTGAGACAGTAGAAGAGGCTGAATTTGAGTATTGGCAAAATGGTAATTTGAAACATGAAAAAATAGAAGATTTTCTAGGAAGAAGAAAAGAAATATTTTATAATCAACAAGGTGACCCAAAAGAAGGATTAATTATTAGCACGGAAGGGAAAAAGATAGAACTAAAATATAAGATAGATTATTATCCAAATGGTAATAAAAAGAAAAAGGTTAAAGAAGCAGTTTATAATGGAGAAACTATTAAAACAGAGGTTAGCGATTACAATAAAGAAGGTAAGAAAATAGAACATATAGAGAAAGAAGGTAACACAATATCATATTGGTGTGAACAAGAGTATAATAAAAATGGTGATTTAGTAAAGTTTATTTCTAAAGATAAAAATGGAAGAATAAAGAAGTACAAAGAGTATAAATACGATGTGAATGGTAATAAAATAAGATATTTAGAAAAAAGAAGGATAGATAATGAGTTAACATTAACAGGTTGGACTGAATCAAAATTTAAGAAAAATAAATATGAATTGTTTACTAGATTTAAAAAAAGAAATGGAGATATATTTCAGGTTTTCAAATATAAATACAAAAGAATAAAAGTAAAGGAGTGAAAAAAGTGGTAACGAAAATAGTTTATTATTATGCAGAAACAGATTCATATTGGATAAGAAAGAAAGACCAAGAGTATGGTGAAGGCAAACCTTTTGCTCACAATACATTATCAAATAATGCTACCAATGACCAATTAAATAAACAAGCAGAATTCTACACCAGAACAATCAACAACATCCAACAAGAAGAACAGAATAAAGCTCAACAAGCCTTCTTAGCATTAACTGACTTAGGTATCACA
>Ga0079295_100088_pt1 | contig 14502 bp, 17 predicted proteins | sample Wag42014_12_17_FD_74791 | JGI IMG/M metagenome (GOLD analysis project Ga0079295, IMG submission 74791) | Deep subsurface shale carbon reservoir microbial communities from Ohio, USA - Utica-2 Time Series 2014_12_17 ...
ATTACTTAAATTAAATCTTTTATTAGAATTATGAATAATGAAAGGAGGCATAACTTAGAATGTTAAACTTATCTAACCAAGATGCTAATGTTTCTCAAGAAACTGGTCTTACTGGGCTTATTGATGTAATCGTTACCATCTTTATAATTCAGTTCTTATTCTCTGCTTTAGGTGGTGGAGATGGAATCTTTGGAGGTGGAAGTGGTAATGGAATCTTCGGTGGAATGTTCTCAACTTCTTCCGAAGAGTAACTAAGGAGGTTAATAAATAGTTATGAATGGGATCCCAAAACCTAATTCTCTAAATGATATTAAGTTTCTTATTAATAACTTTGAAGGTGCATTATCAGAAGAAAATATTAAAGTATTTACAACGATTATAGATAAAATCGAATCCGCCGGCGGAATTAATCATGCAAACCCTAAGGAGTTAGAAGAATTAATATGCTTATTAGCCGAACAAAATGATATAGACCTATCAGAGTTATAGAAACTTAAAGCAAAAGCGAGGTGATTCTTATGCCTAATATCTCTCAGCAAACACCAACTTCTCTTGAAAACTTAATTAATCTAATCATCACTATATTCATCATCCAATTCTTATTTGAAGCTCTTGATGGAATCTTACAACCTTAAATTTAAAATAAAAAGAATTAGGACTTAATCAGAATAATCAAGGCTACTCTATTATAGCCTTGATTATTTTTGTTTTAAATTATCCTTCTTTATATTCTATTAAAAATTATTGAGAGGAGTGAAATCTAATTTTGATTAATAATAAAAACGAAATTATGAAAAATAAATCCTTAAACTTAGACTTACAAGCAAATATATCCAACATAAATAGTGTATTCGGATTTGGTGCTTTTGCATTAATAATTATCATCTTATTTGAAATAATAAATAATCAAGACTAATAATCTCCCCCTAATTTATTTATAGCTTAATATCAATAGGGGGAGATTAAAAAAGCCCTATCTGTTACAAAATCTATAACAGATAAGGCTTAAATTAATTGTTCATTCTATTTTCATTACATAGTATTTACTACTTCTAAACATTCAGCGCAAATTTCAGAGTGTTCCTCATCTTCTCCAACACTCTCTCTATATTTCCAGCACCGTTCACACTTTTTACCTGGTGCTGGCTTAACTACTACTTTAATAGCAGTCTCTTCTCCAGAATAAGCATCTTCTCCTACATCATCTTCTTGTTGAAATAATTCAACCTTAGAAACAATGAACAGATCAGATAGATTCTCAAATTGAGCTAAGAAGTCATAAATTTTCTCTGACGAATAGATCTCTACCGCTGCATCTAGAGAATGTCCCACAACTTTCTCACTTCTAGCTAGCTCTAATGCTTTAGAGACATCCTTTCTAATTGCTAATAATCTATCCCACTTAGCTTCTAATTCTTCATCTAAATAATCTTCAGTAATCTCTGGCCATTCCGTTAAGAATACACTCGCTGCTTCTTTACCAACTTCTGGTAAGTGCTGCCACGCTTCCTCAGCTGTATGCACTAAGACTGGAGCTAAAAGCTTGACCAATGTAGTAAAGATTTCATACATAGTTGATTGTGCTGCTCTTCTAATCTTAGACTTAGTACCCGAAGTATATAATCTATCTTTCAATACATCTAAATAAAAAGCACTCATCTCTACAGCACAGAAGTTATGAACTAGATGATATAATTTATGATATTCATATTCATCATAAGCATTAGTAACCTCATCTACTAATTTCTGTAGTTTGTGTAGCGCCCACTTATCAATCTCAAATAAGTCATCATAAGCAACCGAATGATCGATTGGATTAAAGTCTTCTAAATTACCTAAGATATATCTAAAGGTATTTCTAACTCGTCGATAAACTTCTGAATTCTGCTTTAAAATCTTATCAGAAATTCTTACATCTTCTTTAAAGTTAGAAGAAGCTACCCATAACCTTAAAATATCAGCACCAAACTGATCGATTACTTCATGTGGAGATACCACATTCCCAACCGACTTAGACATCTTCTTACCTTTAGCATCAACAGTAAATCCGTTAGTAACAACCGCTTTATACGGCGCTTCTCCTTTATAAGCAATAGAAGTTAATAATGAAGAGTTAAACCAACCACGATACTGATCAGTACCTTCTAAATATAGATCAGCAGGTCTCTCTAACTCATCATAGGTCTCTAATACAGCAGCATGACTAGCACCCGAATCGAACCATACATCCATAATATCCGATTCTTGTTCAAATTCTACTGCCCCACACTCTTCACAAGATATTCCTTCCGGTAAGATTTCAGATGCTGACTTCTCAAACCAAGCATTCGAACCTTCCGCAGCAAATAAGTCACGAACAACATCTAATGTCTCAGCAGTAGCTAAATCTGCTCCACAATCTTTACAATAGAAGATCGGAATTGGGACTCCCCAAACCTTCTGACGGGAAATACACCAGTCAGCACGATCTCTAATCATATTCGAAATTCGTTCTTCTCCCCATTCTGGATACCAATCTACGTCCTTAACTGCTTCCAAAGCATCATCTTTAATTGCATCAACCGAAGCAAACCACTGTTCAGTAGCTCTAAAGATAACCGGACTCTTACATCTCCAGCAGTGAGGATAAGAGTGATCAATAAAGCTTAAGTCCATAAGCAGATTATCTTCTTTTAACATTTCAGTTACTTTAATATTAGCATCATCATAATACATACCAGCAAATGGTCCAGCTTCCTCAGTAAAGACTCCGTTGTCATCCATCGGTGCAAAGACCGGAATATCATATTTCTGTCCAATTACATAGTCTTCGTGACCATGTCCCGGAGCAGTATGCACACAACCAGTACCTTGTTCTAATGTAACATGATCTCCTAGAATAAGTTGTGATTCTCTATCAAAGAAAGGATGATTTGTAACTAATCCTTCTAAATCTTCACCTTTTACTTCTTCAATAATTTCATATTCATCAATACCTACAGTCTCCATCATCTCATCCAATAGTTCTTTAGCAACTACTAATAAATCTCCTTCTGCTTCAACTACTACATACTCAAAATCAGGATGCACCGAAATCGCCATATTAGATGGAATCGTCCATGGAGTAGTAGTCCAAATAACAACATAACTTCTTTCATTAGTTAATTCAGTACTACCAATTGTAAAGGATTCTTTAACCGGGAACTTAACATAAATAGAAGGTCCTCGCGAATCATCATACTCTACTTCAGCCTCAGCTAAAGCAGTACCACAGTCCGGACACCAATGTACTGGTTTTAATCCTTTATATAGGTAACCCTTCTTAATCATTTCACCAAATACTTCAATCTGTTTTGCCTCATACTCTGGTTTAAGAGTAATATAAGGATTATCCCAATCCCCCCAGATACCTAACCGCTTAAACTGTTCCTTCTGTCTATCTACATACTTTAACGCATACTCCTCACACTGCTCTCTCAATTCGGCAGTACTTAACTCTTTTCGCTTTGCTCCTAACTCCTTAGTAACTTGGTGTTCAATCGGTAACCCGTGAGTGTCCCAACCAGGAATATATGGCGATTGATAACCTTGTAAAGTTTTGTAACGAGTCACAATATCCTTCAAAATCTTGTTTAAAGCGTGACCAATATGAATATCTCCATTAGCATACGGTGGCCCATCATGTAATATAAACTTTTCTGCTCCCTCTCTTTTCTTAAGTGCTGTTTCATAAACCTCATTCTCTCTCCAAAATTGCTGAAAATCCTCTTCCCGTTCTGATAAGTTAGCACGCATAGGAAATTCAGTCTGTGGTAAATTCAATGTTTCCTTATAATCCATTAACTTCTGCACCTCCAAATTAATATAAATATAAACTTAAAACTAAAAAAACCTTGCCCCTGGTCAGGGGCAAGGTTTTTTACCTCACGATACCACCCTATTTTAGAAATATTAATTTGCTAATATTACTCCTAACAATTAATATCTCTATCTCTAAAACAGATAACGGCTGTCAACCGGTCAATCCTACTTGAATATTTTTTCAGATTGACTACTAAGAGATGATCTTCAATAAGCTTTCGATTATCAGGCTTTCACCGCCCCTGACTCGCTAAAAATCTCCTGCTTACTTACTCTTCTCTGTCATCGTAGTTAAAATTATTATCTATTTTAACATATTTAACTATAGTTCATCTAATACCGTATTATAATATAATATTGTACCCCCGTCAAGCTTAATTAGAAAATATTTGATTAATAATCAAATTTCAAGCATAATCTAAATATTACGAAGCATTTCCTCAACTATCTCATAAGATCTATTAGCCGCTTTCTTCATAAAAGTAGGATAGTCAACTTCAGCACTACCATCAGCCTTATCTGACATAGAACGAATAATAACAAACGGAGTATCATTCAAAAAGCAAGCATGTCCTACCGCTGCTCCTTCCATTTCTGCACAATAGCCAGCAAAAGTTTCTCGTAACCAAGCCACCTTCTCATAGTCCGCAATAAATTGATCTCCAGATAAAACTCTACCTTTCACAACCTTAATATCAGCACCATCTGCCACTAACTTCTTTCCTGCCTCTGCGGCTAAAAGAATTAATTCTTCATCGGCTGCAAAGACTATCTTATCCATATTAGGTACTTCACCTAATTCATGGCCTATTACCGAAGCATCAAGATCATGTTGGATAGCATCAGTAGAAACTACGATATCGCCTACATCTAAATCTTCATCTATAGCCCCTGCTACTCCAGTAAAGATAACCTTATCTACTGCAAAATTATCAATTAATATCTGAGCACAAAGAGCTGCGTTCACCTTGCCAATACCACTTCTAACTAAGACTACATCTTTATTATTTAATCTTCCTTCATAAAACTTCATATTAACCTTCTCAACTGTATTCTCTAATTCTAAATCCTCTTTTAATAGTTCAATCTCAACGTCCATAGCACCAATAATACCAATCTTCATCTCTACCACTCTCCAACTATATTTTTACGCTGTAACTGCAGATTTAACCTTAACCCCAGACAGATTCCCTAACTTTCCAGCCAAAGAACCAAGTTGGTCATTAGTTCCATCTACAATTAAAGAAATAATACTGACCCCTTTCTCCTTATAGGGCACTCCCATCCTTCCTACAATAATCTCTCCATGTTCTGCTAAGATATCATTTACCTGATGGGCAATCTCTTCTCTTTCTTCAATTAAAATACCTACTACTGCTATTCTATTTTCCATGCCATCTCCTCCTATCCCATCTAAGCTTCTTCAATAGTCGCAACCTCTTCTTGACTAAACTTAAGAGTCTGCAAATCATCTTCATCCAAATCTTCTTTTAGATTTGCTTCAAATTCTTCATTAAATTCTTCTTTTAAATCATCCATATCTTCTTTATCTTCTAGCATTGTTAAATAAGTATTTAAAAGAGTCTTAAACTTAATAGTAAATAACTGCTCATGTTCTATTAAGTTTTTATACTCTCTTCTTTTCTCTGCTATCTGTTTATCTGCTTCTTTCAGAACTTTTTCAGCTTGCACCTCTGCTTTTTCAATGATTAATTCTGCTTTAGATTGAGCATTTCTGATTATGGCTTCAGCTTCCTGTTTAGCATTCTGTTGCTGATTATCAGCCGTAGTTTTAACTGTATCTATCGTCTTACTTAATGTTTCTTCTCTTTCTTTATAATCTCGCAACCGTTCTTTTAACTCAGTTAATTCTTTATTTAACTCTTCATTTTCTAAATATATATACTCATAGGCCTCACCAACTAAATCTAAAAATTCGTCTACTTCATCCACATTATACGACCAAACAGAAAAAGTTTTATTAAACTCCTTATTATAGATATCTAATGGAGTCATTAAATCTTCCATATCTAGCACCTCCTGTTTTTACTCCTCGAACTAAATAAATCGTTTTAATATTAACTTAATCCTACCTTTATTTGATTTTCCTAACCTTTCATCTATCTCTACCCTGCCTTGGCCGCGAATAGAAATGATATCATCCATATCAACCATCTGTGCTGGGTCTGTCTCCACTTTCCAATTCAACTTTACCTTACCCGACTTAATCTTCTTTGCCATCTTAGTTCGCGAAGTACAGAAACCAGAACTAGCTACTGAATCTAATCTTAAAGATGCTACAGTACTCTTTAACTCTTTTACCCTTTCTGGCTCTACATCTAATTCTTCAGCAGTAATCTCTTCAATTTGCACTGGCACTTGGTGTACTCGTTTGAAATTTAACATTAAATAATCCTTAATCTCTTCAGCAACAATGACTTGACAGCCATTCTTATTGACTACCAGATCACCAACCATCTCCCTTTTAATTCCCGTTCCTAAGATGGCCCCTAAAAAATCACGGTGGCTAACTGAAACAAAATCAAAATTACCGCTTATTTCTAAATAGACAAGCGGTTCCTCTACTATCTCTAACATATAGTAGTCCGGCATTAACCCAACCCTTTTACGTTCTGATTGTTTAAAACCACCATAAGAATGATACTTTAAGTCATAAATCTGATCTAACAGTGGTATTAACAAACTTCGTTGATATGGATTTAAAAAGTTAGTAAAAGTAGGTTCATGTCTCCTTAAAGCATACTCCGCTTTATCTAAAGCACTAGCCAAAGTTATCTCTTCTTCTTCATCTTCTATATGTGACATCAATTTCTCTCGGTCAAACAAAGAAATCCCTCCAAAGTCTAAAACAGAATTAATATATTAAAGTAGTCTAACTAAGATATTAATTACTGAGCTATGAATAATACTTAAAGCTATGAAAGCAACGATCGGTGAAAGGTCAATTCCCATACCACTAGTAGGCAACATTCTTCGAATCGGTCCTAATACTGGTTCTGTCATCTCATAGATGAATCGCAAAATCTTTCGAGCTGTCTTATGGTGAGTTGGTGGCTGCACCCATGAAGCCACAACCCTAGCAATTAAAATATAGTTATAGACCGTAAACGCCATATCAATCAACCTAATTAACAAGTACATTAAACCACTCCTTCTCTCAGTTATAACTCTTTTGATCTCTCTGTGGCAGCAATTACTGCTTCTATTAGTCCAGTTCGTACTCCATTCTTTTCTAATTCATATAATCCCTCTACCGTAGTCCCAGCCGGTGAGGTAACCTGGTCTCTTAAAGCGGCTAGATGTTGATCGCTTTCCGCAGCCAATTTAGCAGTACCAAGTAGAGTCTGAGTTGCTAATTCTTTAGCTTCTTTTTGAGCAAGCCCCATCTTGACCCCACCAGCTACTAAAGCTTCAAGTACCAATAATATATAAGCTGGACCACTACCACTCAATCCAGTTACAGCATCCATTAACTTTTCTTTAACCTGAACTACACTTCCAATCGGACTTAAAAGTGATTCTATCTCGATTCCTAATTCGTCTTTAGCATAACTTCCTAGAGCATAAGCAATAGCTCCTTCATTAACTAAAGCAGGCGTATTAGGCATCACCCGTACTACTGGTACCTGCTTAGCTTCAATTGCTTCTTCAATCTTAATCGTACTTACTCCCGCAGCAATAGAGACCACCTTCTGTATTTCAGTAATAGAATCACTAACTTCTGCTAACACTTCATCTATTATCTGTGGTTTAACCGCTAAAAAGATATAATTACTCTCTTTTATTACCTGAAGATTATCATCTGTTACCTTAATTTCATATTCTTCATTTAGTAAATTTCTTCTTCCTTCAGAAATATCGCTAGCAATAATCTCATCTTGACTCAACTTACCACTAGCAATCAAACCACTAATTAAAGCCTCCGCCATCGCCCCAGCGCCAATAAATCCTATCTTCACTTCAGCCATCTATCATCTCACCTCATACTCTCTATTATTAACTACAGTTTATTACCGAATACATCAATCTCTCTTAATATTGCCGCGGACCAAAGATAGCTGAACCGATTCTAACTATAGTTGCCCCTTCTTCTATTGCTACTTCATAATCATTAGTAATTCCCATAGAAAGTTCTTCCATCTCAATATTAGGAATCACCTCTTCCTTAGCTCTATCAAATAACTTCTTTAACTTTCTAAAATAAGGACGCACTTCTTCAGTATCCTCTACATAAGGAACCATGGTCATTAGCCCTTTAACCTTAATATTTTCGAAACTTGAAACCTTCTCTAAATATTCGATCGTCTCTTCCGGTTTTAAGCCAAACTTATTATCATCTCCAGCAACATTAATCTGCACTAAAATATTCATAACTCGACCATTCTTACCAGCCCGCTTATTAATTTCCTTAGCTAACCGTAGACTATCAACCGAATGAATCAAATTACATCTATCCATACGCATAATATACTTAACCTTATTACGCTGTAAATGGCCAATCATATGCCAATTAACTCTCGAACTTACTTCTCCATATTTATCCTGCATCTCTTGGACCCTATTCTCTCCTAAATTGATTATCCCCGCATCTACAACTTCATTAATCTCTCCTAAACCTCGTGTCTTAGTAACAGCCACTAATTTTACTTCATCACTATCACGACCTGCTCGCTTTGCTGCTACCGCAATATTATGCTTTACTTGTTGTAAGTCCTCAACTATTTCAGACATATTACAAACCTCCTTACTTTATTAAATTCGTGATATAGATTAACTATCCTTCTTCTTTTATTCTCTCTTTAATGATTAAAAAAGGAACACAACCCCAAGGCTGTATTCCTTAAAAAATCTATAAAACTGATGCCGCCAACTCTGCTAAAGTAGAACGTTCTCCTTTATGCAGTGTGATGTGACCAGCAATCTTCTCTTCTTTAAATCGTTCTACTAAGTAGGTCAAGCCATTGCTATTACTATCTAAATAAGGATGATCAATCTGATAAGGATCCCCAGTTAAGATTATCTTAGTATCCTCTCCTACTCGAGTTATGATTGTCTTAATCTCATGAGGAGTTAAATTTTGAGCCTCATCAACTATAATAAATTGCTGTGGAATACTTCGCCCTCTAATATAGGTTAAGGCCTCCATCTCTATTAGATTCATATCTTGTAAATCTTGAATTATATCAGAGGCATCTTCATCTCTTTGCCCCCCAACTAAGAACTCCATATTATCAAAGATTGGTTGCATCCAAGGTCGTAGTTTTTCATCTTTATCTCCTGGTAAATAACCTAGATCATTACCCATTGGTACAATTGGTCTAGTTACTAATAATCTCTTAAACGATTTCTCCTCTACAACCTTCTCTAAACCTGCTGCCAATGCTAATAATGTCTTCCCTGTTCCTGCTTTACCCACCAAAGTAATTAACTTAATCTCATCATTTAATAACAGATCAAAAGCACATTGTTGCTCCTTATTTCTAGGCTTAATTCCCCAGCACTCTGGCTTCTGAAAGATTAAAGGTTTAACTACACCGCTTTTATCGTCATATCTACATAATGCTGACTGAGAACTACCTAAATTATCTTCTAACAATATAAACTCATTAGGATAAAAATCTTGTTCTAAATTTATTTCTTTCTCAGAATATAACTTATCTATTAGTTTAGAATCAACCTTTAAATTAGTTAAGCCAACATATAATTCATCAATATTTACTTTGTTAGTTTCATAATCTTCAGCTTCTAACCCTAAAGCATCTGATTTAACACGCATATTAATATCTTTAGTTACTAATATTACAGGCTTCTCTATTTCAGGATCACGACTTAACCCAATAGCTGTAGCTAAAATTCGATTATCAGGTTTTTTCTTATCTAAACCTAAAGGAAGCAAGTCTCCATCTTGATGATTTAACTCTACTCTAAGCGTGCCACCTTTTTCTAAAGCAACACCTTCATAAAGCTTCCCTTTATCTCTTAAATCATCTAGATAACGAGAAACTTCACGAGCATTTCTCCCTACTGAGTCCTGTCTTTTCTTCTGTGAGTCTATCTCCTCTATAACTACAATCGGAATTATAACATGATTATCATCAAAGGCAAAGATAGCTGTAGGGTCATGAAGCAAAACATTAGTATCTAAAACATAAGTCTTTTTCATAGTTAGCCTCCCATCTTTTCTTTAGGTTCCTTAAGAACTTTAACTCCTAAGCTTATTCCTTTTACTATAGCTCTTTCTTGGTTCTTACTTAAAACCTTTACTTCATTAAATGTGAAAGTATCATTCTTACTGACTAAAACACCTGTTTTAGAATTCTTGTTGACTAGTGCTGAAACAGGAACTACAATACCATTATATGAAGAACGAATTAATTTTACATCTATTTTACGTAATTTAGCAAAGAGAGGTATAAACTTTTTAACCTGTAAAACTAATAAATTCTTATCTTGACTGGTAATAATCTCCTTCACATGAGCATTAAATTTATTATTGCTGTATTCAGTCAATTTAAAATTAACCCCCATACCAGATTCAAATAAATAAGTCTTAGTTTTAGAAATAGGCATTACTAGATATAAGGAAAAATTATTGATTACTTTAAATACTGGTCTACCACTATTTAATTTATCTCCATTCTGAACTTGATTAATTTTATATCGTATCTTTTGAAAATATCTATAAGTTAATTGTTCCAATTCTTTAGGATTTAAAGTTGATTCTAAACCATCTACATAGTAACTAATCAAACCACTTTCGTGATTATATAATTTATATTCTCGATTATTATTCTCTACTTTAGCTACCAAAGTACTAGCTTTAACTTTTTTACCTTCAGGCACTTCAATCTTTAATAGACCAGATATAGGGGTAATCACTGTCGTTTCATCCCTGATAAATAATCCTTCTCCTTCTAATGACTTTGTAACCTGACCATATTCAGTTAATACCGTTTTACTGGTAGTATGAATGAACAGATTAAACAAAAATGATAAAGCAAAAATAATAAGAATAAAGATAATTATACCTTTAGTAAATTTAAAGTTTTTATTTTTCTTATTCTTAGATTTAGAAGATCTATCCCGCTTCCGTCTCCTCTTCTGTCTCTGCATTGAATTCATTGTCATTACTTAATCATTCCTCTTAACAACACATTAATAATAGAAGCTATTCATTATTATATAGCATCAATAGCCTATATGTGTAACATTCTATATACAGTAACTAAATTCCTTTATAATAGCCACTAAACCTCCTAAATATTTAGGAGGTTTAGTGTTTAAATCTCTATTTAATTATAAGCTAACTCTTTCCCCTGTTACCATATACACAATTCGTTCACAGATATTAGTAGCATGGTCAGCAATTCTTTCTAAATATCTACCAGCAAACATCAGACGAGTAGCCTGAGTAATTGTTGAAGCATCCTCCATCATATAAGTTAATAGTTCCCTTAAAATCTGGTCATTAATCCTATCTACTTCTTCATCCATTGCTGCTACTTCTTTAGCTTTCTCTATATCTAAATTAACAAACGCATCCAAACACTCTCGTACCATCTCTTGTGTAATCTTAGTCATCCGTGGAATATCTACTAATGGTTTAATTAACGGCTCATTGGCTATCTCTGTAGTAATACGAGCAATATTATAAGCATAATCACCCATTCGTTCTAAATCAGTAATTATTTTAGAAATCATCCCAATAGTTCTAAGATCTTTAGCTACCGGTTGCTGTAAAGCAATTAGTCTAATACATTTTTTTTCGATATCAACTTCAAAATCATCAATCGCATCATCATTTTCTTTTACTTCTTTAGCTAACTCTACATCACTCTCTGCTAACGAAGTAACTGCCTTATGAATTGCTTCTTCTACCATACTACCCATCTTTAATAGTTCTTGATTAAGCTTCTCTAGCTCTTGATCAAAGTTTTTTCTTACCATCTACTCTCCACTCCTCTCTTCATTTATAAATTATCCAAACCGTCCAGTAATATAATCTTCTGTCCTTTGATCCTCAGGTCTTTCAAAGATTTTTTCAGTCGGTCCTGCTTCTACTATTTCCCCAGTTAAGAAAAAGGCTGTATAATCTGAAATTCTTGCTGCTTGCTGCATACTATGGGTCACAATTATAATTGTATAATTCTCCTTTAACTCTTCAACTAACTCTTCAATCTTTGCAGTAGCCACTGGATCTAAGGCTGAAGTAGGCTCATCCATCAAAATAACATCAGGATTAACTGCTAAAGCTCTAGCGATACATAACCTCTGTTGCTGACCACCAGAAATCCCAATTGCCGATTTATCCAATCTATCATGAACTTCATCCCATAAAGCCGCTCTCTTTAAACTCTTTTCCACAATATCATCTAGCTTATCTTTATCTTTTATTCCATGAGCTTTAGGTCCATAAGCCACATTGTCATAGATAGACTTTGGAAATGGGTTAGGATCTTGAAAGACCATCCCTACTCGCTTACGAAGACTAACTACATCTAAATCATCTTGGTATATATCTTCGTTATCGATTAATACTTTCCCCTCTACCTGTGTACCCTCAATTAAGTCGTTCATACGATTTAGTGTCCGTAAAAAAGTCGATTTCCCACAACCAGAAGGCCCAATTAAAGCAGTTACCTGATTAGCTGGTGCTTTTAGAGAAACTTTCTCTAATGCTTGAAAATCATCATAATAAAAGTCTAAATCTTCTACTATAATCTTATGTGTACTGTTAGTCATTCTTTCTACCTCCTGCTCCCAATTAAAAATAATAAGTTATTTATTCTTCTTTCTTAACCAAGAACGCAACAATATAGCGATTAGATTCATAGATAATACTAAAACTATCAAGACTAAAGCAGTCCCATAAGCTAAAGGTCTCACCTTAGCTATATCATGGTGCTGAGTTGACATAATATATAAGTGATACGGCAAAGCCATAAACTGACTAGAAAGTGACTGTGGCAAAAACGGTAAGAAGAAGGCTGCCCCTGTAAATAAGATCGGTGCCGTTTCTCCTGCTGCCCTTGCTAAGCCTAAAATAGTACCGGTCAAGATTCCTGGAATCGCATACGGCAAGACATTAGTCCGAATACTATGCCACTTAGAAACTCCTAAAGCTAAAGAACCATGGCGATAAGAATTAGGCACTGCCTTTAATGCCTCTTCACTAGCTGTGATAGTTACTGGTAAAGTCATTAAGCCTAAAGTTAAACCAGCCGATAAGATAGAAGTTCCAAAACCTAATACATTAACAAATAAAGCCAAGCCAAATAGACCATATACAATCGATGGTACCCCAGCTAAATTTCGAATAGCCATCCGAATTAATCTCGTTATCTTTCCTTGTCTAGCATATTCATTTAAATAAATAGCTGCAAAGACTCCTAAAGGAACTGCAACTACCGCTGTGATTACTGTTACATAAAACGTTCCAACAATTGCTGGCCAAATACCACCCTCTGTCATTCCATTCTTAGGTGCGGCAGTAATAAACTGCCAGTTAATTACTCCAATCCCTTTACTAATAATATCATATAGAATAACACCTAAAATTAGTAGGATTACTAACATTGATAACCGTAATATATTAAAACCTATCTTCTGTTTAAGATTACTAGATTCCATTATTCACCCTCCCCATACTTATGGAGAACTAAATCAGAGATTAAATTCACTACGAAAGTCATTAAGAATAGTACTAATCCAATCGCAAATAAAGAATAGTAGTGAGTAGTATTATAAGGAACCTCTCCTAATTCAACAGCTATAGTAGCTGTCATAGTTCTCACAGAATCAAAGATGCTTTCTGGAAAAGCTGGTGCATTTCCTGTAGCCATTAAAACCGCCATCGTTTCACCAATAGCTCGTCCCATTCCTAACATAACTGCTGCTATAATTCCTGATAAAGCCGCGGGTAAAGTAACTGTAATTAAAGTATGCCACTCATTCGTTCCTAAAGCCAAAGACGCTTGTTTATACTCTTCTGGAACAGCAGAAATAGCATCTTCAGAAATACTAATAATCGTTGGCAAAGCCATAACACCTAATAAAATCGAACCATTAATTGCATTAAGACCATTACTTAAATTAAAAACCTTAGCAATCATTGGTCCAACTAAAACAATTCCTAAAAACCCAATAACTACCGATGGAATTCCCGCTAATATCTCAACAGTCGGCTTTAGAATTTCTCTCATTCTAGGATGAGCCACCTCTGCTAAATAAGCAGCACAAGCTATTCCTAGCGGTACCGCAAATATTAAAGAACCAACAGTCACTAATAAAGTACTATAAACCAAGCTTACAATCCCATAACTACGATTAGAATAAGAAGTAGGATTCCAATCAGTGGAAGTTAGGAACTCTTTAATACTAACTTCTTGGAAAGTTGGCAATCCTTCTTTTAATAATAAGGTAAAGATTCCAATTAAAATTATAATAGCTAGAATACCGTTACCGAAGAAGAACCATTCGATAGCCTTTTCTTTAAACTTCGACAATTTGCCCCGCTTCTGCAATTAAAACCCTCCTGTCAATAAATTAACCAAAAAACAACCGGAGATTCCTTATGATTATTTTCGATAAAATTTAAGAATCTCCAGTTATTTATTATCTTCATATTTTACTCTATTTTTA
>Ga0079295_100121_pt1 | contig 11093 bp, 9 predicted proteins | sample Wag42014_12_17_FD_74791 | JGI IMG/M metagenome (GOLD analysis project Ga0079295, IMG submission 74791) | Deep subsurface shale carbon reservoir microbial communities from Ohio, USA - Utica-2 Time Series 2014_12_17 ...
AAGTAAGAGATGGTTTGGAGAAGAAATCTAATAACAATTCAAAAAGAAGAGATAGAGAAAAGAGAATTCTATTATATAAATTAGCAAAGAAAAGAAGAGAAAAAATTTTAAAGAAATCTGGAGAACGAGAATATAAGCTTATTTATTAAGGGGTTATATATTATGAATACAGATAAACTTAAAAGAATGATTAGAGAAACAATTGAATCGTCTAGAAGTGATTTTGCAAAAAGAATAGAAATTATAGCTATAATTACTGAAGCTATGAAAGATATTGGAGTAAAGCCAGTTATTGTCGGAGGACATGCAGTAGAATTTTATACTTCTGGTGGTTACGCAACTATGGATATCGATATGTTGTGTACATGTTCAATTTATGAGGTAAATTCTATTTTGAAATCTTTGGGTTTCGATAAAGAAGGTAAGTATTGGGTTTTAACAGATGAAAATATAGATATTGCAATAGAGGTGCCTTCTGGACCATTGGCTGGTGATAGTGATAGGTTAACTAAGGTTGAAATAAATGAAGGGTTAAACGCTTATTTTATTGGGATTGAAGATATAATTATTGATCGTCTAAATAGATATAAGCATTGGGGAGAGTATTCTGATGAAGAATGGATCATCGGTATGATTATTTTAAATCATGAAGAAATTGATTGGGAATATGTTTATAAAAGAGCAGAAGAGGAAAGAACATTAGAAGAAATACAAGAGTTTAGAAAAAAATCTGAGGAAGATATGAAAGAAATGAAAGATTAAAAATTTTAATCTGTAATAAAGAACAGAAAAACACGAAATAAAAAGGTGATAATAATGCGGGAACTTATCTTAAAATACTTAAAAAATCGTAATAAAAAACGAATCAAGACTAGGGCTATAGAAGATTACATAATTAAGAGTTTGGGACCACACAGATATAGGAAACAGGGTGGTTATCAAGAGTTTGTTAAGAGTATTAAAATTTTAGTATCCAAAGAACTGATTCGTCCTATAAAAGCCTGGAAGAAGAATGGTATGGCACCACCGCTCTATAATGGTTATCAAATTCTTTCATTAAAAGAAAAATTAGGACCTGATATAAAGAAGAAATTACTGACTCAATATCATCCGAGTCTTAATACCACTTACTATTTGAATAACCCACAAGAATATAAGCGCGATAAGAAATATCTATCTCAGTTAGATGAGTTTTTAAAAGAAAATAGTAGTTTAGAATTAGTACCTATGACCGTTAATGAACGTTCCTTCCAAATCTTTCAAGATGAAAAATTCCTTGCTTCCCAGGTAGGGAAAGAATTTATGCGTCGGATTGGTCTGTCTCTTGAGATTTTAAATTCTTATCCTACCTATGAGCCTTTCTTTTACTATCAAAACACTAGAGGTTTAGATAAAAGAAATTTGCTAATTATAGAGAATAAAGATACCTTCTTTTCTTTTAAGAAATTATTGCAAGAAGGGAATTTTAGTTGGAAAGGTGTTCGATTTGATCTAATTATATATGGAGAAGGAAAAAAGATTCAACATAGCTTTCCGTTCTTTTATGAATTAAAAGAGTATCAAAAAGGAGAGAATAATCTTTATTATTTTGGAGATTTAGATCCAGCTGGGATCTCTATCTGGTATGGATTACAAGAGAAATTTGAAGAAGAGTTCATACCATTTACCTTCTTTTATAATACTTTATTAGCGGAGTATCAAGAACAGATACCGAAACTAAAAAAGAAACAAAAGATTAATCAACGAGCAGTTCAAAAATTCATCTCCTTCTTTTCACCAAAAATTCAGGATAAAATTTTAGAATTAGTTGAATCTAATATATATTTACCCCAGGAAGGATTAAATTATTCTTTATTGAAGAATATTAGTGACTAATTAAAATATTAAATATAAGCTAAAGATTATATCTGAATGGGTAACGTTGCTGAAATTGTAATGTGAGGTGAATACACTATGTACTTAAACGAAGTTATCGAAGGTTTTTCTGAAAGAATGCATAATATTGCTGTCTTTAAACCGTTATTCGAATTAGAGCAGAAGCGAAAGTACGATTATCCCTTAATGGAATTAGGAATTATAAGTATGCTCTATATCTTAGAGAGCATGTTAAGAGGAGAGAAGGATTGTACTTATCGTAAGATTGCTTATTTTTTACGAGATGTGATTGCTGAGTATTATGATGATGAATTAGAGTATGCGGAAGCATTGGATTTAACTCATTATTTAGTACGGGAGTCGTTGATGAATCAAGGAAGTTCACATCAATTCAGTTATTTTGATTTTGAAAATGGTGAGAATGAAGATTATAAGTTTCATTTAGTAAAGTTACAGGATTATGATATAGATAGTAAGGTGGTAAAGTTAAAGTTATCACCTATTGGCTTAGAACTTCTTTTTAAAACAAAAGAGATGTATAATGAGCTGCAAGTCTCTATTTCACAATTATATTTACGGCAACAGATCCAAAAAGGTGTCTTTGATGGAGCTCTCTATTCAGTAAAGGAGTTAGCTTTAGCGGTTAAGAATGAAAAGGAGCAATTAAAGCAGTTAAAAGAACGGATTATTCGTGATGTTTTGCAAGTGACTCGGGAAGAAGAGTACCAAGAGCAGATGAAACGAATAAATGAACAATTAGAACGAGAAAGAGAGATGTTTTATGAGTTAAAGGATTTAATTGATGACACTATAGAGAAACATTATTCTGAACATATAAGTAATGAAGCGATAGATAAGGTTATGGAATTGAAACATAAATTAATAGATGTGATCTCGTTACACGAATCACTATTTACTGATAAGTTACGGATTGAAAAGCTAATGAATGATTCTATCGAAGCGATGATTTTAAATGCTTTCAATACTCAAGTTAATTTTGAAACAGAATTTTTAGAGCCAGCAGTCAGGAATGATTTAGAAATAAATAAATTAAAGCAGATTCTAGACCCATTATTTTCACCTCATACTACTTCGGAGTTTAATCCCCAACGAATCTTTACTAAACAAGTGCTTAACAGAAAAAAAGAAGTGACTGAAGAGGAGTTGTGGCAACTAGAGGAAGATGAGCAGCGGCAAAAGGAAGCCGAAGAAGAAGAGAAGCGGCGGGCTAAAGAGGAACGACTTAAAAAGTACCTATTATTGTTACTTAAGCCTTTAGCTGAGAAGGAAGAGGTTAGATTAAGTCAGATAATTAATAATTTAAAGGAAGAAGATCATGACCGTTACCTAAAATTAGTAAAGGAAGTCGATTTTTATCCATTTATTATTCAACTACATCAATTAGGTGTTATTCCCTTATTGACTAGAGAGGAGATGCAGGGGTTTGTTTTAGATAATCTTTTCTGGGTTGTGACTGAGATTGTTGCTAAGAATGAAGCAATTGCTATTTTAGAAGGGTTTGAGCTAATAGCTACGGAGGATGTAATTAAGCTTGAGCCTGGTTATGTACTATCTGATTTTATCATTAAAAGGAGGAATCCTGATGGAGTATAGAGCTGAGGATGTACGTTGGGCTTTTAAGATATTCATGTACCTACTAAAGAATGGTTCTATTCCCGAAGATAAACGGGAATACCATTATGCTTATCAGAAGAATGAAGTGCGTCATATTATTGAAGAGGTTATTAATGAAGAGGCGGAGGTTATGATCTTCTCTTTAGGAGGTGTAATCTATTTAACTCCTGGGATTGATAACTGGTTCTTAGGTTATAGTAATGCCCAACTTAGAGATAAGATGAAGTTAAGGACTAATAGTGAGTTATATTTGGCTTATTTTATCATTTTGAATCTATTAGCTGAGTTTTATAATAGTGAAGATCAATCGCTAGCTACTAGACAATTCTTGTTACTGCGGGACTTAGAAGAGATGGTTACCAAGCAGATTGAAAAGATTGATGATACTGATGAAGAAGCCTTAGAACGACGTGAAGAAGAGTTGCAGTTAAACTTAAGCGCTGTAGCAGAGGTTTGGTTGGATCTACCGCCTTTTGATGATGAACTTAAGAATTTAAGAAGAGGCAAGAAGAATAGAATCAGCTTTATGCTACGGGTATTAAGCTTTCTAGAAGATGAAGGCTTAATTCAAGTTTTTGAAGACCAAGAGATTAGACTTTTGCCGAAACTAGAACACTTAATAGTGAAGTATTACTTTAATAGCACAAGAAAGGACCAATTATTACAGATAATAGAAAAAGATGCATTGATAGAGGAGGATGAAGATGCCGCGTATTAATCGAATTCGGGTAACTAATATTAAATATGATCATGATAAGAAACAGATGCCGGATGTTATACTTAATTTAGATGGTTTAAATAGTATCTTTTTATTAGCCAATGGCGGTGGGAAGTCCTTATTAATCCAGCTTGCATTACAGACGATCTTACCTAATGCGAAGATGGGTAAACGGCGAATTGCTGATCTATTAGAGTCTAACAATTATACTGGACATGTTGTTGTTGAGTGGTTATTAGACCAAGAGGGGGATGAGGAACACTATCTATGTACCGGCTTTACTTTTACCGAAGGTTATAAAGACCAACGACTTCGTTATTATAACTATCTTTTTGATTATAATGAAGGTGCTGATTTTACTATTGAAGACCTACCTTTAATTAAACAAGGAGATATGTTTGAACGTGAACGTCCAATTAGTTATCAAGCATTCAAAGATTGGCTTAGAAATAATGAAGATAAACGAATCCAACTTTTTGAACGGATTAAGGATTATCAAAGTTCTTTAGGTCGTTATAGAATCTTACCTGAGGAATGGGAGAATATTCGTGATACTAATGCTTCGGAAGGTGGCGTAGATCAATTCTTTGCTAAGAGTAAGACAGCGGAACAGTTAGTCGATAATCTATTGATTCCTAGTGTGGAAAATATGTTGTTTCAAAATAAAAAGCAGAAAGAGCAACTTGTTAATGCCTTTTCTGAACATCGAAGTATGTTGTTAGATATTCCTAAGATTGAAGCTAATATCAAAGACTTCAAGGTAATCAGTAATCAGGCTGAGGAAGTTATAGTTAAAGTTAGAAATTTAGGGACCTTTACTAAAGATTTGGAAGCAAGAACTTTAGATTTAGTTAATTTAGCTAAGACATTTGATAAGCATATTGAAGAAGCCAATAAAAAGCTTACAGAGTTAGATGAAAGTAAAGAGAAGTTTAAAGATGAAGAACGTAATTTACAGTGGAAGGAAAAGAGCTATAAGGCTTTCTTAAAGAAATTAGAATATCAAGATGCTCTAAAAGAGAAGGAGAAAGCTGAAGATGAATTAGCAGAACAGAAAGAAAGTTTAGAACAGATGCAACAGAAGGAAAGAGAAGCTAAAGCTTTATACCAATTTAAAAAGGTCCAACGTAATAGGCAGGATAAGCAACGATATCAATATGAACTAGAGATGTTAGATAAAGCAGCCCCGGAGTTAAAGGAAGAATTAAAGGGGGTAAAACGTAGATTAGCTTTAGCTTGGCAACAGCAGAATGACCGCTTAAAGAAGAGAAAGTCAGAACACGAGGAAAAGATTAAGGATATCAAAGGTGAAATTAAGAATTTTACTGCTAAGTTGAAAGAATTGCGGATGGAACAAAATAATTTGCGAGATGAAAGAGCTAAAATAGTAGCTTGGTTTGATGCATATGAAGAGAGACGAGAGCGTCTAAAAGAATATTTAACGGAATGGGAGCTTTATGATCCGGAAAAGACTTTAGACGAGAAGCATGAACGAATTAATTACTATCAACAGAGTAGAGCAGATAAACAGACTACTCTAAAGGAGATTCAGCAGCAACAGAAAGACTTAGAAGAGGAGATCGTTAAGTTACATAGTGAACGGAGTGCTATTAAAGGAAGATTAGATAATATTGAAGAAAAGTTTAATCAATTTGCTAAGGCCAAGGAAGAAGTTCAAGGGTTATTGATGAAGGAAGGGAAGTATACAGATGACTTATTAGTGCAGAAAGAGGATGTATTAATAAAAGTTAAAGATCTGTTAACTACAGCTCGAAAAGACAGAGTTAACCTTCAGGCAGAACTGGCCAACTTAGAGGAAAAGTGGGCTCTTTTTGCCGATAAAGATTATTATTTACCGCACCATGAATTATTAAAAATTAAAGATATATTAGAGGAGAGAAATATCTTTACCATATTAGGAAGTGAGTGGTTGACCAGTCAGGATTTATCCACCGATGAAAAGGAAGCGTATTTACGGAACCAACCATTATTGCCTTATTCGATCTTGGTGGAGGAAACGCAATTGAATGCGGTTAAAAATACTTTGCGTTATAAAGACAATCTTTCTCAAGATATTCCTTTACTATTTTTGGTAAAGAATTCTGATACTTTAACTCCAGATTATAAGCAAGAGCAATTTCTAACTCTCCAACCTAAACAGCTATTAATTTATCAACCGGAGTCTAGTAAAGTATTTACTTCTCAAGAATCTTTTAATGAATTTAAGGCTGATTTAGAAGGGAAGATACAAAGGATAAAAGAGAAGCTTCAAAATTATAGAGAGCGAGAAGAGATCTTAATTAATCTTAAAGCAAGAGTAGAAGAATTCTATCGTCATTATACTTTAGAAATAATTCAAAATTTAGAGGATAAAAGGGAAACGTTAGAGACTAAGACTGAAGCATTAAAGAGTAATCTTGATACTGCCCAGAAAGAGAAAGAAGAACTATCAATTAAAAAAGAAAAGATAGAAACAGAGATAGATGACTGTTTGGCAGAAGAGAGAAAATTAGAAAGAATAATTGATCGTTTAACAGAATTCATTAAGGAGTATCGACTTAGGGAAGCTAAAAAGGAAGAAAAGGAAAAGCTTGATAAAGAGCTAGCAGTAATTAAAAAACAGTTAATTAGATTAGAAGCTAGTAAAGAAGAAGTACGAGAAGAGAAGAGTAAAGCAAGGCAGAGATTAAATGAATCTAATCAAGCTTTAGAAGTACATCAAACGGAGTACCAAAGATACGAATTAAAAGATGTTAGACCAGCGGAAAGTATAGAGGAGACTTATGCTGAATTAAAGGGTGAAACTGAGAGTATTGAAAGTAGGTTAAATGAGAAGCAAGGGGAACGATCTACTTTACAAAAGTTAATTGCTAAATACAATGAAGCGTTACAGACTGCTAATAAAGAAATAGCAAAGACTGGGATTACCGAAGAATGGTTATTAAATAATCAACGGCAAGTAACTGAGAAAGAACTTGAAGTGGCCAAGCAAGATAGGGAACAGGCAATGGAAAGATTTGAATTAGCAAAAAAAGATGTAAATCAGGCAAATAATAAGGTAGATACTACTGCTGGTATTTTGGAGAGTTATCAAGAAGATATTAAAGAGGAGTTTAAAAAAGAGGTTTATTTTGATTATTCCGAAGCAAATCATCAGGATGAGTACCAAAATATTAAACGTGAATTAGAAGAGTTAAGCAATAGATTAGAAGAATTAAAAGTGGAGATCAACCAGGCTGTAGAATGGAAGCGCGATAACAAGGAAGCTTTAGATACTTTACAATATAGATTAAAGGATAAATTACACGATTTATGGTCGGACGGAGAAGCTTTAACAAAGCAAGAGTGGGCTAATTATGATTTAGAACCGAAAGCATTTTTACGTCGTTGGCTAGAAGAGCAAGAAAAGGCTAAAGCCAAAAGAGAAAGACAGAAGCGAGTTGTAGATAATCAATTTAAAGATTATTTGCAGGAATTGAAGGCTACTAAGAATCCGAAGGTTAAACAGTTCATTCGTAAAGTACAACAGATTATGAAGCAAGGCAGAATATACGACTATGATTATGTAGAGACTCAATTTTTACGTATTTTAGAAGGATTAGAAGAGTATCAGAAGAATTATGAACATCAACTGAAAGAAAGAGAAAAGGATATGGAACATCTAACTAATCTATGTTTACGAAGAGCAAGAACAATTTATGATAGTATTATGGAATTACCTAAAAACTCAAGAGTTGACCTTTATGATCGTCAAATTCAAGTAATTAAGATGAACTGGCGTATCTTAGCTGATGAGGAAGCTAAGGAAGCAATCTATAATTATCTAGAACAAGTCTTATCTGACCTTAAAGAGTGGAAAGAGAAAGGTAAAGATGATGATGAGATAGATAGCAGGATGGAAGAGTTATTAAGAACTAGGAATTTGATCAATATTATTGCTCCAATTGGCGATTGCAGGGTACGAGTTTATAAACCGCGGAAGGAATCGATCGTTCGTCAGAGCCAATTAAACTATTCTGAATGGAATGAAGTTGCTAGATGGTCTGGTGGTGAAGAATATAGCGTTTATATTACAATGTTTATGATTATGATCAGCCATATTAGACAACAGATTGATGGTCGAGGTGCTGTCTGGAAAGCAATTTTAGCTGATAATCCTTTTGGTAAGGCTTCATCACCGCATATTTTAGAAACGGTCTTTGAAGTTGCTCGTTCGAATAAGATCCAATTAATCTGTTTCACTGCTCACAGGCAGGAAAATATTTTAAAAGAATTTCCGGTTGTTTATAGTCTCCAACTTAGAAATGCTTATGGTAAAGAAGTAATGCAAGCAGAAAGATTAGAGACAGCATTTTATAATTTAGGAAATGTAGAAGGTTAGAGATAGTTGTTTATTTCATTGACAAATATAAAAGGACTATTATTATTTTATGACTAAGTATTTATATAGTGAATTTATGTGCGTTAACTAAATATAATTTTTAAGGTTGAGGCTAAGGCTGAGGGAACCATAGTAATTTAATGATTTGAACTTTCTCAATCTTATCTTTAGCCTCAGCCTGAAATTATGTATTTTATTAATAAAGATATATTTTCAGACTGCAATCTGTCAGAATTTAGTTTAAGTTAACGCTTATGATAGTGAATTAAAAGTTATTAAATGTTTTGATTATTTCAATGACCAAGGAGGAATAGAAAATGAACAAAAAATTCACTGAAACGCAAATACTAAAATTTATAGGTAAGTTAGCAAACAAATGGGGAACTGGACATGACAGCATAACGAAAATACTCGAAAAAGTTGAAAGTTTTCTTGAAGAAAAGAGTGAAAAGATTGATTTTCTAGATAAGGTACGTTTATTTATTAGCATGTTAAAAGATCATTCGCGTCAAGAATACCAGATTGAAGATGGTGCCTTAGGGATGATAATTGCTTCTTTAGCATATCTTATCTTACCAACAGACCTAATTCCAGACATGATTCCGGTAGCTGGTTTTACTGATGATGCAGCTGCTTTTATGTTAGTGATGAAACAGATTGCCGATGAAATAGAACGTTATCAAACCTGGAAGAGAGACCAAGAAGACTATGTAGATATAATTGAGTTATCGGTCGATCAGAAGAATAGTTAATGGAGAAGATAATAAAGTATTTTTAGTATCGATTAAGTTCTTAATTAGTCATTATTAGTCTTCTTCATTTGTATTTCTTTTAATTCTAACTTCAATTCTTCTAATTTATTCATCATGTTTATATTAATTGAGTGTGCCGGCATCCGTTCTTCTAAGTCTTTTATTTCAGTTTTTAATTTTTTTATCTTATTATCTATTTTATCTTGCATAATTAAATCTCCCCTTTCTAAATAGGCTTGTCTAGTTTAATCTCATAAAATTGCTATTGTTTCGTTACTATATAGAATAGTTCTTTATATCTATTTTAATTCCTTTTTGGTAGTATTGTATTTTTGACGAATTTTTCTATATTCTGCAAATACTTTTGTTAACTCGATTTCATCATCCTGTACTTTAAACCAAAACTTAAGAAATTCTTCTAATTTTCTTACCTTCATTTAATTCTTACCTCCTAAATAACCAAGTATGTTATATCTATATTTGGAAGTTAACTTTAATATTATTTAATTTTGATTTTTTGAATAAATTTCATAACTTTTTCATATTCTTTTCATTACTTTTTCATATTCGAATTATACAATATAGTTAACAAGTTAAAGGAGCCCCATAGGGGCCAATAATAAGAAGGAGAGTGATTTAAGTGAAAAAAGCAGTAATTGGTGTAACAGTGTTGGCGTTGGTGATGTCTTTAGGAGTAATGGCTATGGCAGCAGAGGAATCTAACAATAATTGGTTCCAAAAGAATTATGAATTTCAGAAAGACTACATTAATCAACAATTAGAAAAAGGGTTAATTACTAAGCAACAAGCAGAGTATATGCTAGAAAGATTAGACTTGATGAAAGAATACTATAAAGAATATGACGGTGAATATGGTTATAATGGTTTCACAATGCCATGCGGCAGAGCAGGCTTTGGTCCAATGATGCATGGTCCTGGTATGATGGGCGGTTATGGCTTCGGTCCGATGATGCACGGTCCTGGAATGATGGGTAGTTATGGCCCTGGCATGATGGGAAGAGGATTTGGACCAAGAGGTAGATGGTAATAGATATTACTTAGCTTTGTAAAAAAATATAATAAATTTAGCGAATCCTCCGATCATAGATATTAATCTATGTAGCGGAGGATTTATTTTTTGTTTAGAAGATATTAATGATATGAACAAAATAATTAGTCTGATAATATTATATAACAAGTATTAAATAAGCAAAGTTCATAATTAGATTGCAAACATAATTAAGTACAAAGAAAGTTATTCTAAAAGCAAGTAGGTGATAAAATGAATCAAAAGTTTAGAAATGCTTTTGAAAGACTTCTAAAATATGAAGGTGGATATAGTAATCATCAGAATGATTCTGGTGGGAAGACTAAATACGGAATTACAGAAAGTTTAGCAAGAGAAGTAGGCTATGATGGAGATATGAAAGACTTAACGAAAGAAGAAGCAGCAGAAATCTATTATAATCATTTTTGGACTAAATATCGGTATAATGAGATAGAAGATGAAAGAGTCGCTTTTGAATGTTTCGAACAGGCGGTTAATTTAGGTCCCGATGATGCAAATACTAACCTACAAAAATCATATAACTTACTTATTAAAGATGAAATAGTAGTTGATGGGATTATAGGGTCAAAGACACTTAGTGCAGTTAATAGCTTAGATGCTAAAGATTTCAATTATCTCTTAAAGTTACTGAATATCATGCAGGGAAATAAATATATAGAGATA
>Ga0079295_100130_pt1 | contig 10281 bp, 11 predicted proteins | sample Wag42014_12_17_FD_74791 | JGI IMG/M metagenome (GOLD analysis project Ga0079295, IMG submission 74791) | Deep subsurface shale carbon reservoir microbial communities from Ohio, USA - Utica-2 Time Series 2014_12_17 ...
CTATCTACTTTTGATCTAATTTTTATGTTAGGTTTTGGTAAGAAGTACAGACTTTTCTTAATGTCAGCTTCTTCAGAAGTGATTATAAAATCTAAACCATAAAAAAGAGAAGAAATAGAAAAATCTCCAATCTCAAATAAATTAATAATTTCTTCTACTGTATCATCAGAATATAACAAAGCAGCATTATTAATAATTGCTGAAAAGAATTGATCAGATGAAAAGATTTCCTTTAAGTCTCCATTAGCATCACCAATATGAAATCCTGCTCGGTCTTCTATTAAAAACTTAATTCCCTGCATCTCTATTCAACTCCTAATTTACTCTGCATTTCTTGTCTTAACTCATTAAAATTGATTTCATCTAACTCTCCCTGGTAAAGATTCTTAACTTTATTATCTCCTTCATATTCTTTAATAGTCTTAATACCAATCTTTAAATCTTCAAATTTAATTCGACCATAACCTCGCGAACCATTTCCACCAATATAGTCATCTTCTAACATTCTTAAAGCTACTACTACCTCTTTAAATCTCTTTATATCTTCATCCATTAAAATGTTATAAACTAAATTCAAATCAAATTTAGCTCCTGCTGGTACTCGTTCTAGGTTCCGTAAGTTATCGGATTTAGAATTTTTACGATTAATAACATTCTCTACTTTACTTTCAGTATAATTTAATTCTAATTCAGAAAAAATTCCTACTTTATTTTTCATCTGTTTTTTTATAGTCTCATCTAAGTTTGCATCTCTAACATATAATCTAGTTGGTCCTATCTTTTCGTTACCAGCCCCTGCCCCAACTCCAAAAACAGTACATATTTCACATTCTTTTCTACCACAGTCACAAATTTTACTTCTTCCTTTCTTTTTTTCTATTAAGCTTCTTAACTTACCTTTCAAGGAAGAACCTGGTATATAAGGAATTCCTTCCGAAGTCTTAATTACAGTACTATCAAGTCCTCCAATTACCATATCAGTATTTGAACCACCAATAGCTAACCCCGTTAAAGATTTAATCTTTCCTTCTATAAATAATTTAGCACTTAATTTCATTTTTACAACCCCTTTCTACCATTTATTCTTTTATTTATCACCACCAACATATTTTCGATAAGCAACAACCGCTTCCATAAAATCTTTAAAGTTTTCTAAATGCATTTTGTTTTCTAACTCCATGTTCTTTGCAAGATAATCTAAGATATCCATAAACTCTTTTAGAGTACTATTATTTATATTTCTACCAGCAGTATAAGCAAATTGTGGTCTTAACATCTTAATACTTTTGCAATCCTCTTCCTCTGTACTCATAATTCTAGAATAAATTTTTCTAATCATTGAAGTAGTTACTTTTCCAGCTTCTTTATCTTTTAATCTCATTGCGTATTTTTTTACATTATCACAGAATTCATCATAATCTACTTCATCATTTTTCAAATTCAAAACATTTCTTTTAAAATATTCAACTAATTCATCTTCTATTTTCTCAACCTGAATAGCTTTATCTTTATCCTCATTGGGCTGTTTTTTTATTTTGAATTCTACATTATTTCCTTTTTCGAGTTCATCTGCATTTTGAGGTTTTACTACATTACTAAAATGTAAAAAAAAGTCCTCACCATTTTTTCCTCTAATAAATCCATATCCTTTCTGTTTTTTCAACTCTGTAATCCTTCCTTTCAATTTCTATTCCTCCTTTTCACTAGATACTTTAGTTTCTAATTCTGCCCATTTAACTGCCGCTGGAATGATCATAATATTACTGATCTTTTCATCATCCGATTTATCCAATAAATTATGGATAACAATTTCACGATAATAATCTATTAATTTTTCTGCATCTTCTTCATTCTTTTCTTTTACATCACGTAAATAATAAGATAAACGCCAAAATCTAAGATTATGTATGCTTTGGCCAGTAGAAGCCTTTAAAATCTTTTTAAATCCTAAGGTGCTTTTCATCACCTTATGTAATAAAGAACGACTATGATCTTTCTTAACTATCAATTTAACTAAGAAATCTTTAATTTCAATTACCTTGGCAAATTCAATCCAATTAAAAACTTCACCAAAGAGAGAGAGTTTATTCTTTTTTGGCCTGTCTTCGTCATTATCAACAAAATATTTTGCCTCATCTAAAGCTTCCTCAGTTAAATCAGCCGCCCTAATAATAGGATAATTAGGCCTATAAACTCCTAATCCTGCTGAAAAAGTAACTTGCGGATTTCTACAAGTATATTCTTCAAACTTATCACGAAACTTTTGAGCAAACTCAAAGACTGTCTTCCAAGCACCTACTATAAAAGTATCATCACCACCTGAAAATACTACATAAAGCTCTTGATCCCAACCTTCATCTTCGATTAATTGATTAATATACCCTTCAAAATAAAGGCCTAACATTCTACTCAAAGTGGTAACTCGTAAAATAGACCTATTATTTTCTAAACCTTGACTGAAAATAGCTCCTAAATTATCAACATCAAGCTTTAATAGACCTAACTTTTTATCTCCTATTCCTTCATTAACACTCTTTTTAGCTAATTGCTTGAAATTAATTTGCGTGTGCCCATCCATTGGTAACTGATAAGCCCCAAATTTGTAACCGGTACAACCATCATCAATAAAATCAGTAGAATTTATCTTATATACTTGTCCATCATAATCTTTGGTTGGTGGTCTTTTATTTAGATTAATTTGATAACCAAACAAACCAAAAATATCATTATAATCTTCAACATAATCTTCAAATTCATTTGTGCTTTCTGTAGTTTTAATATGGTAATAATTTGCTTCTTTTAGATTGTTCGTTAGATCAATAAAACTATTACATAAAGTACATATTTTAATCCCTTTCTCTTCTCCTTCTTCTAATAGTTTTAATTTTCTTTTACCTTCAGAAACACCACATACTTTACAATAATTATTCCCTTGATCAAAAGGTTCAAATATTTTATTAAAATTTTCTTTTAAACCTAACTCACTCCATTTTTTCTCCTTTAATTTTTCAATTTTTTCCCTAGCTTCACTCCATAACTTTGTGAAATCTTTGAATCCACTAGGAGAAAAAGCAATACTATCAATAGCAAAATATATCTCGCCATCATGTGCCTGCAAAAGTTTATTTAATATATTTTTTCTAACTTCTTTAATCTTATCTTTGTGGCAAGCAGGAACCAATAAATAAAAGTTACCTCCACCATTATAAAGTAAATTTGCTTCCTTTAAATTAAGTTCATCTAAGATATACTGCACAACAACATCAGCAATAAGATTCAGATAAACAGAACGCCCTTTCAAACTTTTGGCTGCTCCCTTGGAGGGAATATTAAATATAAAATCTTGAATACCAGAAATATCAGCACTAATTAAAAGAAATTGCTCTTTATCGCTTTTAATTAAATTTTCCAAATCATCATCAGTTAAATCTCCATTTTGATATTGGTCATAAAGACATAGCGTAATGGCAGCCTTAGTCTTTGTATAATCAAATAATGAAACATCTATCCCACCCTGTTTATGAGTAGCAGGAACACTCCATAAGTATTTTTGTAACAAATAATATAGCTGACTCTCGTTAGAAACTTTATCTATTTCTTTATGAAAGTTATCAATATGATTTTTATAATTACTCTCATAACCTTTTTCTTTCTTTTTAGGAAAGATATTTGTTAACTTCAATGGTTTTAATGGATAAATATATTCATCATTGCTTTCGTTATTATTTTTAAATAAATTCGCAAAAATTGAACTTAATGATCCATTAAAATAATCCTGATCTTTGTCTTTGATATCTCTTTGATTAATAGATGCTAACTGATTAGCCGACCTAATAATCTTTTGTGATTTATTTTCAGATTGATAGCTAGATAAAACATTATTAATATCTTCTTGAGAATCATTAATAAAGGAATAGTTTCCTTTTTGTAACCTAGCTAACAGTTCCAATGAATATTCTGAATAGCCTTCGGAGTCAGAATAGAACTCTCCAATTGTTCTTAATAAAGCGCTTATATATACCTCATTTCTCATCATAATTATACCAGCCTCTCTTTTGTCCACTTTGAATTGAATATAGTTATATCTTACTGAATTAAAATAATAATCTATCTTACATACCTATATTTTACTATTCGCTAAAAATATAGTATTTCCTGTAAAATTAATATTTAATTTTAACTTAATACTAAAAATAAAAAATAGTTATTAAACCTAAATTAAGTAAAAAATAGTTTTTTATTATATATATCACTTCAATCCTTGTTCTAGAACCCAACTCCCAACTCTCAAACTAGATGCTCCCAGCTTCCATGGGTTCATAGCCAGCCTTGAACTTTAGGCTGACTATTGGAATTTTACAGGAACCAGTGGTAGTTTGTCAGTCTCAGTAGTCTATTTAATTACAGCATCTCTATAGCAAAAAGACATAGCAACTCTTAATTTCATAGCCGCTACGTTTCAATTCTTGTTCTAATGGAATGTTGATCATAACAGGAGATTAATTATGAAAATCAGAAAAGAATTATTAAGGTTTCAATCCTTGTTCTAATGGAATGTTGATCATAACTCATCCCACCAACTTTCTTTAGAAACAATATCACCAGTTTCAATCCTTGTTCTAATGGAATGTTGATCATAACCATATTAATGATGAAATGATAGGAGAAAGCAAAAGGTTTCAATCCTTGTTCTAATGGAATGTTGATCATAACTGACTATACTGCAAGCACAACTGATGCGAGTAATAACATGTTTCAATCCTTGTTCTAATGGAATGTTGATCATAACTCAATTTCGAGGGGTTAATTTTCAGACTTTTGTTGTTTCAATCCTTGTTCTAATGGAATGTTGATCATAACCTAGTAATATATATTTATATACTGACAATAATTTATAGTTTCAATCCTTGTTCTAATGGAATGTTGATCATAACAATACGTCTCAGAAGCAATTCTAAGGGGATTATATAGTGTTTCAATCCTTGTTCTAATGGAATGTTGATCATAACATACTGGGGAATATACCCCTAGTGAAGCAAAATTTTGTTTCAATCCTTGTTCTAATGGAATGTTGATCATAACTAGATGTTATGAATTTGAATAGGATTGATAGTTTATGTTTCAATCCTTGTTCTAATGGAATGTTGATCATAACTAAAACAAACCTTCATCAATACTACATCTATGCACTTTGTTTCAATCCTTGTTCTAATGGAATGTTGATCATAACCTAGCCCACTAGAAATTAATGCACCTATTATATTGGTTTCAATCCTTGTTCTAATGGAATGTTGATCATAACCTTCTACAATTTCTGCTCTAGGAGCATTACCATTTCTAGTTTCAATCCTTGTTCTAATGGAATGTTGATCATAACTATAAGATCTGTTGGTATGTCACCTATTAGATTGATATTGTTTCAATCCTTGTTCTAATGGAATGTTGATCATAACATATTGAGGAAAGGTTTGGTAGGAATATAGATGAAGGTTTCAATCCTTGTTCTAATGGAATGTTGATCATAACATATTGAGGAAAGGTTTGGTAGGAATATAGATGAAGGTTTCAATCCTTGTTCTAATGGAATGTTGATCATAACAGTATCTAAAAATATTGCACCAGGTTCTCCATTCTTAGTTTCAATCCTTGTTCTAATGGAATGTTGATCATAACAGTCTTTTAGTGATTGGGATGCAATGATATATAGAAGTTTCAATCCTTGTTCTAATGGAATGTTGATCATAACTTAAGACTTAACTCCAATGATTCTTCTGCCATATCATTGTTTCAATCCTTGTTCTAATGGAATGTTGATCATAACTTTCCTTTCTTATCCCTTCCAACAACTGGAAGAGAGTTTCAATCCTTGTTCTAATGGAATGTTGATCATAACTATAAGATCTGTTGGTATGTCACCTATTAGATTGATATTGTTTCAATCCTTGTTCTAATGGAATGTTGATCATAACTTTAATTTTCAATATATCACCACCTTATATTGATTTTTGTTTCAATCCTTGTTCTAATGGAATGTTGATCATAACTTAATTTCTTTACTTTTTTCTATGATATTCTCTACGTTTCAATCCTTGTTCTAATGGAATGTTGATCATAACTGTACAGATTCATCCATATCAGATTACTTCTGAAGAAGTTTCAATCCTTGTTCTAATGGAATGTTGATCATAACCACAATGCTTAATCGTGTTGTTCAATCACAAGGTACGTTTCAATCCTTGTTCTAATGGAATGTTGATCATAACTTGGTAGATTGAGTATTTAATGTAACATACGTTATAATGTTTCAATCCTTGTTCTAATGGAATGTTGATCATAACTCAATAACATTGTTATCAACTTCCTTAAAATTATGTTTCAATCCTTGTTCTAATGGAATGTTGATCATAACACAAACCCCGATAGCACAGCAACAGCACTTATATCTGTTGTTTCAATCCTTGTTCTAATGGAATGTTGATCATAACTCCTGCAAGTTTCTTGATCTTCAAACATACTCATCTGTTTCAATCCTTGTTCTAATGGAATGTTGATCATAACCATATACCTTTCCAACTTCTATCTATATTTTCTAAAAGTTTCAATCCTTGTTCTAATGGAATGTTGATCATAACTTATTTATAGCATATAATTCTTCTGCCCCAACTTTAGTTTCAATCCTTGTTCTAATGGAATGTTGATCATAACCCAATTAATTGGGGCGAAAGTGAAGAATGTTATATATGTTTCAATCCTTGTTCTAATGGAATGTTGATCATAACTCGTTGATATATTCAAGCCATTCCTTATACCATTTATAGTTTCAATCCTTGTTCTAATGGAATGTTGATCATAACTTTAGATAAGTTAGTCAATTCTATCAGCTCCTTTCTGTTTCAATCCTTGTTCTAATGGAATGTTGATCATAACTGAAAATCCTTATTCCATTCACTGCTTTTTTAGCTTTTTGTTTCAATCCTTGTTCTAATGGAATGTTGATCATAACTTCAACTGGTGCTAGGACAAAAGGTGGAATATTGAAGTTTCAATCCTTGTTCTAATGGAATGTTGATCATAACTAAAGATAGATGAGTATGGTTTTCGTGAAGGGATGAAGTTTCAATCCTTGTTCTAATGGAATGTTGATCATAACCTTCATCTTTACACCCTACTGACATTTTCGTATAATGTTTCAATCCTTGTTCTAATGGAATGTTGATCATAACTATTATATACCATTTCAGCTTATTTGTCAAGGATTATTGTTTCAATCCTTGTTCTAATGGAATGTTGATCATAACCTGACCAAGGACAGGATAACCACTGTTATGGAATTTTGTTTCAATCCTTGTTCTAATGGAATGTTGATCATAACCTTTAATTTCTTGACCATTTTTGAACAAATACACCAAAAGTTTCAATCCTTGTTCTAATGGAATGTTGATCATAACTAATGAGGAAATTCATTAGAGGAGATGGTGTTAATGAGGTTTCAATCCTTGTTCTAATGGAATGTTGATCATAACCAATATTTTTATTTTCACTATTACTATCTCCCGTACTGTTTCAATCCTTGTTCTAATGGAATGTTGATCATAACCAAATTGAACCACAACCTTCAGGTAAGTATATACAATAGTTTCAATCCTTGTTCTAATGGAATGTTGATCATAACTAGTATAAGATTGATACAAATACTTGCTAAGATGGGGTTTCAATCCTTGTTCTAATGGAATGTTGATCATAACTTAAAGCTAATCTTACTGCTAGTGTAGCATTTAAGACGTTTCAATCCTTGTTCTAATGGAATGTTGATCATAACCTAGTTGTAGTAAGAAGTGTGATAATTGTTCTCCAATGTTTCAATCCTTGTTCTAATGGAATGTTGATCATAACATAAAAAAGAAGCATTAGAAGTATTAGAGGAAATTGGTTTCAATCCTTGTTCTAATGGAATGTTGATCATAACATTATATACCATTTCAGCTTATTTGTCAAGGATTATTGTTTCAATCCTTGTTCTAATGGAATGTTGATCATAACTCATCCCACCAACTTTCTTTAGAAACAATATCACCAGTTTCAATCCTTGTTCTAATGGAATGTTGATCATAACCCTGCCCCACCTCCACTTGTGACTTGTGTATGTATTCGTTTCAATCCTTGTTCTAATGGAATGTTGATCATAACGAAAAAGAAGCAGATGAATTAGCTGAAAAGATCATGTTTCAATCCTTGTTCTAATGGAATGTTGATCATAACCCTTTGACATAATAGGCTCCATGAAGGTTTGAGATATAGTTTCAATCCTTGTTCTAATGGAATGTTGATCATAACCCAATATACCGTAATGTAATACTAGGTGCTGAATGATGTTTCAATCCTTGTTCTAATGGAATGTTGATCATAACTCTTATTAAGAAGTATATAAGAAAATATAATAAGTAGTTTCAATCCTTGTTCTAATGGAATGTTGATCATAACAGTGATAGTTTGTCGCCTAAAGTAGATAGTGATGAGTTTCAATCCTTGTTCTAATGGAATGTTGATCATAACTCCAAAGTATAACCATCTGGAAAACTTTCATCTATTTCGTTTCAATCCTTGTTCTAATGGAATGTTGATCATAACTGGGTGTGTAGCAAGTAGAAAATTAGAGGGTGTAATGTTTCAATCCTTGTTCTAATGGAATGTTGATCATAACTAGATGACGAACTTATACAAGAAAGTTTATCATTATGTTTCAATCCTTGTTCTAATGGAATGTTGATCATAACCAATTAGGGGAGGAAGGGTATGGAAGAAAAGATTTCTTGTTTCAATCCTTGTTCTAATGGAATGTTGATCATAACTTCCATTTTTTTCTATTATATTATTAGGATCAATGTAGTTTCAATCCTTGTTCTAATGGAATGTTGATCATAACTCAAATTCCTCATATTTATCACATAACTTATAATAGTTTCAATCCTTGTTCTAATGGAATGTTGATCATAACAAATTGAGATATAACATTTCCATTACTATCTAATTTAGTTTCAATCCTTGTTCTAATGGAATGTTGATCATAACTTGTTCTTCAACTTCTTCTTTATCTATAGTTGTTTCTTGTTTCAATCCTTGTTCTAATGGAATGTTGATCATAACTTTATTTTTATTTTTTATTGTTATCTTAATACTAATGTTTCAATCCTTGTTCTAATGGAATGTTGATCATAACTGAGGTTGATTTACGACATTTAGATTATGCTATAGAGTTTCAATCCTTGTTCTAATGGAATGTTGATCATAACAGGGAATGAGTCTTTTACACCGCGTGACAGACGTGGTTTCAATCCTTGTTCTAATGGAATGTTGATCATAACAAGTTATTTTTAATTTATTTTTATACTATTTTACTATCGTTTCAATCCTTGTTCTAATGGAATGTTGATCATAACCACTTGCAGATGGTGTACCCCAATCATTCCAACTTGTGTTTCAATCCTTGTTCTAATGGAATGTTGATCATAACCTTGTTAATGACTGACCCTAATGTAGATATAGAAACGTTTCAATCCTTGTTCTAATGGAATGTTGATCATAACCCTCTTTAGTGTCAGGGCTTTCAAATTCTTTTAATTGTTTCAATCCTTGTTCTAATGGAATGTTGATCATAACCCGTTTTTGAACCAGATTCCTATTATAACAGGCCTCATCGACATTTGCTTAGAAAGAAAGTCGCCGATTTTAGACCGTATATCTATACATTTAGCCCTCTTTTCGGCAAAATGCCGCGGATTTTCACCTTCCTTAAAGGCTATCACTATAGAAATTATCAAGGTTCGTATATTTATACATCAATAATTTTACCTCAGAATTACTACCTCTATACCATATATTGACCAATACAACTTTATTCTCCTGCATATTTTCTCCATTATTTAATACATATATTACGATAACAACAATCTCTACATCTTCTCTTATAAGATGTTGCCTTAGGATAGTAACCTTTATCTATTATTTGGATTATTTCTTTTAATATTCTTGCAACCTTTTTAAAATCATTCTGCTCTATCTTAATCTCTTTTAACTTATTATTACTTCTAATATAGACTAAGAAAGCTTTATTCACTTCTATATCATAATTATCGGCAATTAACATACTATACATTACTGCTTGATACTTATGCGTATTGTATAGTCTTCCTTTATCCTTAGCAAACTTATAATCTAAAGAAGCAGCAGTCTCATCTTCTAAAAATAGTATTTCATCAATTATCCCATGAATATTATACTTTT
>Ga0079295_100163_pt1 | contig 8980 bp, 8 predicted proteins | sample Wag42014_12_17_FD_74791 | JGI IMG/M metagenome (GOLD analysis project Ga0079295, IMG submission 74791) | Deep subsurface shale carbon reservoir microbial communities from Ohio, USA - Utica-2 Time Series 2014_12_17 ...
GCCTCTCGGCAGGTTTCTAAAATGGGCATCAGCCCTTAATATTCAATGGCGGAGAGACAGGGACTCGAACCCTGACACCTTTCGGCTTCACCGGATTTCAAGTCCGTACTGGGCTTTGTTAGTTAATATCAGTTATTGCCAACTATTCCGCTAAAACAGTGATTTAAGGTGTTTTTTTGCTTATGGTTTATCAGCTAGTATCAGCTGTTATCAGACTTTTTGTTAGGATTGTGTCAGGATTTGTAACTAACTTTAGTTATTTAATTAAATAATTCGTAAAGGTTTATTTTTTATTGAAATATAATGAATTGATTATATTTCTAATCTATAGATGATTTAACGGATTTTTCTCTAAAAAATTTATTAAATCTAATGGAGTAAGATTTCTATCTTTTAACAGATTGAATGCTGTTTCTCTCCAAGTTAGATCTCCCACACCATTGAATGAGCTTCTTAGTTCTCTTATGAGACTAACCATTTTTCTTACCCATTCAATAAATTCATCAAAATTCCAATATAAAATATTATCTGCAAATGCAACTGCATCTTTATCAATATTAAGAGAATTAGAAATCATAACGGTATATATTTCTGCATCATTACTTAAATCATTTTCATTTTCTTGTATCCATTTATAATGTAGAGCAGTTTGCCTAACATCAGATACACATATTGGTTTATCATCATTTTCGTAAATTTTATCTTCAAAGACTATACAAAATTTGTCTCCTAGAATCCATCTAGGATCAGGAGCCGCATTATCATCTGAATTTTTTGATATAAAGCCAATTAATTCACCTAATTGTTTATGTCCTTCTTCAAATTTTTTTCCATCTTTACTAGTTAAAAGGTTTAAAATATTTTTAACTTTTCTTTCAAATTTTCTATTGCTTGAAATACCAATTTTTTCAATTTGCTTCTCCAATCTTTCAATCAAAAAAGATAGCAAAAAGTTTTTTTCTTCTACAGGTTCTTTTGATTCTAAATTAGAAATATTTTTAAACCAAGTAACAGATTGGGTGCAAGCGCTAGCCCTTCTATACTTTTCTCTATATTTATTTTCGTAAACACTATCCCCTTGTTTATAAGCATGAAAAGCAGCATTTCCAGCTAGATAATACCAAAAACCTCTATATCCTTTAACATCGTCCCCACTCAAATCATTTATAATTTTCTCTGTTATAGTCAAAGCTCTTTCATAATCGTTTTTCCAAATAGCATATTGATAGTCAACTTCATTTTTAGCTGCATCTAGTAATTTATTAAATGTATTTAGTTTTTGCATTTCTCGTCCTTTGCGTTCTTCTAAAATGTATTCATCAGCTTCATCCCATTCTTGTTCGTGTTCTAAAAAGATTTCTAGATTTTCAATTAATTCATCTTTATCTTCAATATCTTTTGATTGATCGAATCCAAAAACAATTTCACTTTGTAACTCAGGATGAAAATATTTTATTTTTTTTTCTAAAATAAGTTCGTCGGTAATTTCTTGTCCTAAAATACAAATTGCTGCATAGTCAATGGGATTTCTAGTACACCGTCCTATAGCTTGAATTATACGAGTTCTAATACGTTCCTCAAATATAACTGATGCTGCCATTCTTGAAATTAAGAATTTTTCTTGCAAATGAGTACCTTTAGGTAAATTCTTAATAATAAGAAATCTACATTCTTCATCAGATAAATCTATACCATCAAATCTATTAGCTAAAATAGCTATAGAATTATTTGAATCAATAAAATCTTTTTTTGTGTCTTCCAAGCTATACTTATCAAATACTTTTAAATCAGTTTTCCTATCTACTATATTTTTATATTCATCAACAGTTTTATCATCAGGAACTAACATTAAAGACCTATCAGTTTCAGTTGCCATTTCTAAAACAATTTTATCACTTTCCTCTTCTGTAAATTTAGCTTCTGGAAAAAAGAATAGTCGCCTTCCCAATCCTTGCTGATCCCAACCTTCGGGAACTGGCAATCTAGAAATATCAGAAACACCTGTAATTCTCTCAAGTTCTCCACTTGCTCCTAAAGTAGCAGACATATAAATTCTTTGTTTGGCATTAGCAAAGGGTTGATGAGTCATTGTTGGTGGAATAACAGGACGAATTAAAATATTATTCCAACTTAAGTACATATTACATCCGAAAATATTATCTCTTATCATAGACCATGAAAAGCTCAAATCGTTATTATAAGTATTTTCATCAATAATTGAAACTAGGTCGTCTATTATATTATACATCTTAGGGTAAGGAAGTTTATCAATCCACTCTAAATCATAAATGCTTGATTCTTCCGAAATTAACCTTTGATAATATATATCATCTATTTGATTTTTGAGTAATTCAATAATACTTTTATACAAGTTATTATATTCAAACCTGTTTATAGATAATGACCATAGAGAAGAAATATAGTTTTCAGCCGAGTGTGTATCATCAAGTATCAGAATATCAGGTTTTTTAAAAAAGGGATTAGTATTAAATAAACCGTTATATGTGGTTACTCCTATAGCATTACCTCTTTTATATTCTGATATTTCAGTTGGTTTGAATTCTGATTTTTTACCTGTAAATGCATAAGTAGTTATACCATATTTCACCTTTGACTGTTCAACTACTTGATTAACCAATTGTTTGGTAGGGCAGAGATAAACAATTTGTTCTTTGTTTTTTCTTCTTCGATATTCTCCAATAAGAAGACCAATAAGAGTTTTTCCACTTCCTGTAGGAAGTTCTAATGCAACATTAGGATGTTTAAAAGCCTTATCTTCTAAATAAGCATCAATCATTTCAGATTGATGATCTAATAAACCTTTAATTTGTCTGTTTCTTAAATCCCTAAAAAGAGATTGAGGACTTTCTAAAGAAATACTAGATTTACTTTTTTTCTTAAATGCCATTTAACCACTCCTTTCAAATTATGTTAACATAATTTGAATTTATTAGATTAAAAATAGTAAAGTTACTAATTCAACTTTATTTAATAGTGACCATAAAAGATCTATACAATTTGAACTTACTAAGTATATTAACGAAGTTCTGTCATTTATTTTTTAGTTACTTCTACTATATATTTCATTAAATTTAATAATGGTTGAGCTACTCTATAATTATTACTATACTGTCTTTGAATAGTTCTTTTTTTAGTATCTCTTCATAGCTCTTTCTGGAAATTATGACTTGCATACTGGCTACATCTATCATAATGAAAGATCTATTACTACAGCCAGGTAAAGACAGCCTTCAGCTGTGGGTATATATGTAATATCTGAAGCCCAAATTTTGTTAGGCTCAGATACATCAAAATTTCTATTAAGCAAGTTTTCTTTTAGCGGTAGTTTGTGATTTGAATCAGTTGTTTTTTTGAATGTCTTTTTCTGAATTGCCTTAAGACCCATTATTCGCATAAGTCTCACAACCCTTTTTATATTACAGTTATGGCCTTCTTTTACCAGCTGACGATGTATTCTAGGGCTTCCATAGCGGCCGCAATGCTTCCAGTATATTTTAGCTATTTCTAGTTTTAGTTTCTTATTTTCAATTTCTCTTTGACTAGGTTCTCTATCTAGCCAATCATAGAAACCTGACCGGGAAACTGCTAATACCTGGCACATTTTCGTCACAGGAAATTGAGGAATGGGGCAAATATCAAAATGCGAAACTAAGTTATTTTTTGATTTTAATTATTTTTTTCAAATCTGTCAATAATAATTTTTTAACTTTAGACTCTATCATTATTTTTTCTAAATCATCCAAAAGATCATTTGCCATAATTACTTTCATTAAATCATTTATATTATTAATTTTTCCACTTATTTTATTTAATGATTTCAGATTATTATTTTTCAACATATTTATTTTAGAATTTGTTTTATTATTTAATTTTTCCATTTTTTGTTCTAAATTATTAGATCTAATTGCCTCTTTCTTGGTAAAGGTTTCAAATTTATTTTTTATTAATTCTTTTTCTAAATCACTTGATTTATCAATTTTATTTTCTATTAACTCTTTTAACATTAAATTCTTCTCTAAAATTATTTTTTCTAACTTTTCAATTTTAGTTTGGGTATTTATTATTTCACTTTCTAATTCGTTGTAATCATCTTTAGAAACTAATCCTAAAAGATTCCAGATATTCATCATAATTCTCCTTATTTTATTCCATAATGTTATTTAAAGCAACAGACGATTTATCAATACTTAGTTGAAGATTTGCTTTGTTTTCTTCAATTTCTTTTTTATCTTTTTCATTTAAAGCCTCAATTCGCTTAAATTCTTTTAATTTTTTCTTATTATTAAGAATTAACTCATCAATTTTTTGATTTAAAACTTCTTCGATTAACTCTCTTTGAGCTTTTGTTATCCTATAAATTTCATTACTAAGTCTCTCTAATGCTTCCTGAATAACTTTTTTACCAAATTTATTCATTTTCTTTTCTTTATTCTTTCCAGCCTCCATTTTTAATATTTCAAGACATTCCTTGTCATCAAGAGAAACTCTTTTAGTTAAATAATTTCTTAAATTACCTTTGATTTTGCTTTCAATATCTCTTTGATATTTTTCTAAGCGCTGAATATTAATATTCGCATCAGTTGTTTCATTAATTTTTTCAATTTCTTTAATTAAATAGTTAAAATACTCATTATTTTTTTCTAAAGATTGACTTTCAATAATATCCATTTTCTTTTCTAGTTTCTTGCTGAAATTATGTAAAATATCATTTACGTTCTTCGTTTCATCAACACTAGATGTTTCATTATCATATGACCGAGAATTCCCCGCTTTTTCTGCTGTTTCTTCTGTTACGCTCTGCATAAAACGGCCAACACCTTTTAAAGTTTTATTATCCATAGCATCTCCAACCTCTTCAATAACTTTTCCAGCCTTATTAACACCGTTTTTTATTTTATTGGAAACACTCTTAAAACTACTTGAAATATTGCTAAATATCCCCACTTTTAGTCCCTCCTTATTTATTTAAAATCTCTTTTAGACTACAACTTACAATAAACCCTCAATATATTTTGATAATTCCTGAGATCTTTTTTGAGTTAAATCCTTAATTTCTCTTAAAGTCTGTTCTAATTCTTCTTTTTCTTGTTTGCTTTCTTTTAATCTATTTAGACTTTCCATTTTTTTGTTTTTAATCTCCTTAATATCTTCATCTGCAAACTGCAAAAGTTCTTTATTTTCATTTTTAATATTTTTGAATGTATTGATTAAATCAAATTTAATGTTTTCATAATGTTCTTCAAGATCATTTAAAAATATTATTTCATGTTTACTAATAATTTCATTTTTAATTTTGTTTTTTATCTTAGTAATATTTGTTAATTCAAATAGTTCGTTAAGATTATCTTCTATATCTTTTATGCGAAATTTTTTAGCGATGGGTTCTAATTCATAATCAATAATTTCTTCTCCTAAATCATCATACTGACTCAACATATTGTACATATAAGCTGATGCAGAAAGAAGATTATTTTTTGCTAATTCTTGATCACCATAACATGCATCCTCTTCTAAACGTTTTAACCACTCACTTTTCTGTTCTTTCCAATCAGTTAATGGTTTATTTAAATTATCTAACTTTGTCCCGATTATATAGACCTTAGCTGGATTATGAGCTGTATTAGAAAAAACTCTATATATAGTTGATAGTTCCTGACCAGTCATTGCATCTGCTTGAATACAGACCAGTACAGCATTAGCTTTATCAATATATTCTCTGGTGATTTTTGAACGATATTCAACTGGATCATTTAAACCTGGGGTATCAATAAATACTACTCTTTCTGGTAATGAAAAATCTTTTAAACCTATTTCTACTTCCTTAACAAAATAATGTGCTGCTTTTTTGGATGAAGTCCATTTTTTTATTTCTTTTTTAAACTCTTCTTGATTTTCAAAACATATCTTTTTATCTTCTGCCCCCACCCATTTATTTTTTATTTTATCAGCTTCCAATGCTAAATATTCTTTTTTAAATTTATCTGAGTGTGAATCATCTATGCTTTCCCATAAATTGGTCCACTCTTTTTTATTATAAAATTTCAGTTTAATATAATCTCTATCTTTAGATGCTCTAAATTTTGTTAATGCTGCAGTTTCAGGTGTTACTGATATTGAAGCTAAATTTCGATCCAAAAAAGAGTTTATAAGAGTTGATTTGCCAGCCTTTATTGCTCCTACGAATGCTATATGAAATTCTTTGGCTTTAGCCTTATAAATAAACTTTCCCGTTTCTTCAAATAGACTTTCATATGCATAGTCTACTAACTCTTTTTCATTTAAAATCAACTTAGATTTATTTAAGATATCAGTATATTTTTGTAATGTTTTATTCCACTGAACTTCTTTATCTAATTCGACTTCATTAATTTTTTCTATAAATTCTTTTAACTCAGTTTCATATTTTTTATTAACAATCTCCGTTTTATACTTCTTTTCTCCGTGATAAAATCCACAACTATAACAAAAACTGTCATTGACTTCTAGTAAAGTATTGCAGTTTTCACATTTCATAAGTATCATCTCCTATAATTTCATGTATCTAACTCAGAATAATAATATAATCAATAAAATATTTAGTTAAAAAAGAAAGTTTTAGCGATATCTGCTAATTCACTACCTTTATTAGGAGTTAAAATTAATGGGTATCAATTAATTTTATCCTTTGTAAAGATCTTCTATTAAAATATTTATTATAATTAATCAGTCTGTACTATGACCAACAAAGTTTATTTATCATGATCTTCTAAATTATTAATTATCTCATTCATTTGATCACCTTATTTTTATTTTTCATAATGACCAATCATATTTTTAATGGTTTGATTCATTTCTTCCCTAAATACTTTTGGTTTTAATATCTCTAATTTATCTCCTTGACTTAAAATCCACATTTTTATTCCTTTTCCAAACACCTCCGCTTCTAGCAAGTATTCATCACCATTTTTTTCAATAATTTTTGCAGTTGGTAATTTATCAAGAACTGCCTCTATTGATGACCCCCAGAATTTAAATTTTAATTTCATCAGTTTTCCAGGGTACATAAACTGTATTCTTTTTCTAAATTCACCTTCCTGAAAACGATTTGTATAACATACCTTGAAATGTTTTTTGGTGATTTCTAAATTATCAATTCTATCTAATCTATAAACAATTTTAAAATCATCTTTTTGACCATAATGATGGGCAATTAAATAAAAGTAATACTCAGAAAACATCAGCCCTAAAGGTTCTATTTCTCTCTCAAATGGTCTTTCTTTATTTAAACTGCAATAGTTTATATTGACAACTTTATTTTTTCTAATAGCATGACTCAATTCCCAAATAGTATCTAGTAAAGGTTTTTGGTGACTAACAGGTCTATAATGATAAAGCTCATTACTTACAATCTCATTGATGTGTGTCTTTATATTTCCAGGGAGGTAAGAAAGCAACTTATCTATTATTGGCGTTATTTCTTCTTGACATAATGACCTACTTTCCAACAAAATTTTAATCAATGCCATAATTTCTTTTTTAGTTAAAGTTAGAGTACTGTCATTTCTTAAAAAATAGGTGCTGCTATTATGCTCATATTCTATGTAGTCAAGATAGTTATTATCTATTTCTTGAAAAAAATAATTTATTTCTTTGATATCCCTTTGAATTGTTTTTTTGCTAACATTGAACTTATTTGCCATTTCTTTTTTTCTTACTTTATCACCTGCATTAAAATGTTCAAAAAGCTTTAATATTCTGTAGGTTTTACTTTCATTAAAATCACCCATATAGCTTAGCCCATTCCTTTCTTTCTACCTTTAGAGCGGTACATCTCTGAATCAGCTCTATTAATTGCTTCATCTAAATTATTGTTCTTGTTGTTTATAATTGTGAATCCGTTTGAACAGGAAAATTTAAATTCAGATTGGTTGTTAACTTTACAACATAGACTTTCAATTCTACTACAAAAATATTCAGCTTCATTCGCATTGGTATTAGACAAAAAAACAATAAATTCATCTCCACCTATGCGGGCAACAATATCTTCTTTTCTAGTAAGATTATTAAGAACTTCAGCAGTTTTGATGATTGCCTGATCACCTATTAGGTGTCCATAATCATCATTGATTTGTTTTAGATTATCAATATCAACAAATACTAGTGCAGCAGGATAATTTTCAGCTCTGAATCTGTTGATTTCCTCTAATAAGAATCTGCGATTATATAATCCTGTTAATCTATCATGATATGAAATATTTTGTAAGTAATTAAAGCGATTTATTATTTCAATTTTTTTATTTCTAATGAATAATAATAGAAATGATGTGCCAGTAGTAAAAAACAATCCTGATGATACAAAACCAAAAGCCGGGCTTACTTTTTCTATTACACCTAATAAGTTAGTTAATAAACCTATTAAAATAAAAGCAAAACCAGTTAAAAAAAAGAAGTTAGGTTTATGAAAAGCTAAGGAAAAAAGATAGAAAAGAATTATAATACACAAAATTAATATTATTATATTTGTATTCAATCTGCCCACCACCTGATATATTTGATAATTATATGATAGCAAATAGCACTGGACAGAATATGTCTATCTAATGAACTATAATAAATTTATCTAAAATAATTTTGTCGAGACTTGTTGTATTTTGTAGAATAATATAGAAAAAATATTTTATTTTTCTAATTATATATTTCTTGGTTAATATTCTATTTCCTTTATTTAATTAACCAAAAAGTTTGAATTCATTAATATTTATCGTTTTCTAATGGATTAATTTGATAGATAACAATATTAGACTAGGAGGAGTTTAAGTGAAAAGAATTATAATTATATCATTATTAGTTCTTGTTGCCTTTTCAGCTAATGCAGCAGATTTTAGAGATGTTGAATGGGGAATGTCTAAGATTGAGGTGGCTGGAAGAGAAGGGGGACAACCAGTTTATGAAGATGATTATATGATGGCTTATATTGTAG
>Ga0079295_100196_pt1 | contig 7488 bp, 4 predicted proteins | sample Wag42014_12_17_FD_74791 | JGI IMG/M metagenome (GOLD analysis project Ga0079295, IMG submission 74791) | Deep subsurface shale carbon reservoir microbial communities from Ohio, USA - Utica-2 Time Series 2014_12_17 ...
ACCACCGAGGAAATTTTTATTTCTTTGGTGGTTTAATAATTTATTTAACTATTATGTATAACTTATGTTATAATAAAGAAGATAGGGGGAATCTTAAAATGAAGCAGAATAAAATTTCCATTACAGTAATTTTAATATTAAGTTTAATAATAGTTGGTAGTCTTATTTTTGGTTACAAATTTTTAGTTACTGAAAACGATTATCCATTTGTCTCGTTCAATGAGCGAATTGCAAAATCTGATTTGAAATTAGTTAAAGCGAATAATACGAAAAAAAGTGACCCTCTTCGTGTATCACTTGCTTCTATTACGTCAACTAAAGAAAGTGTAACTTATTATGAAGAATTGTTGGTTTTATTAGAGAAAAAATTAAATATGCCTGTTGAGATAGTGCAACGAAAAACGTATAGTGAAGTTAATGAATTATTACGTGCTGGAGAGATAGATATGGCATTTATTTGCACTTTTAGTTATGTTAGTGGTCACGACTCTTTTGGTTTAGAATTATTAGCAGCTCCCCAAAAAGATGGAGTGGCAAAATATTGTTCTTATATTTTAGTTAGACAGGATAGTGGAATTGATAGTTTTACTGATTTACAAGGAAAGCGATTTGCTTTTACTGATCCGATGTCTACTACAGGTTACACTTATCCAATGGCACTTCTTAAAAGAAGAGGAATGAATCCTGAAAATTATTTTAGTTCTTATATATTCACTTATAGTCATGATAACTCAATTAAAGCTGTTACGGAAGGAATAGTAGATGGAGCTGCAGTGGACCATATGGTCTACCAACAGCTTTTAAAGACAAACTTACAAGGTAAAGATAATTTAAAGGTAGTTAAAGAATCTCCAAAATTTACTACACCTCCAGTTGTAGTTAGACCAGGTTTAGATGTGGAAATCAAACAGAACTTACAAGAGTTTTTCATGACGCTAGATGAGTCTCCAAATGGAAAAGAAATATTAAAGAATATGGGTTTAGATGCTTATAAAAAAGTTAGTGATAGTGATTATAATAGTGTACGAAAATTAAGGAGAGAATTAAAAGAATGATAAATCAAATACGTTCTAATTTATTTAAGTCTTTCTTTAACTTAGTAGGAGTCAAAGGTAAAATCATGGGGATTGCTATTATTTTAATTTTGTTATTAGCATCATTATTAATTTTAGAATCAGGAGATATATTTACGCAAGTGTTGAGAAATGATTTAGAGAAGCAGGGAGTTTCCTTGGCTCGATATATGGCAGTTCGCAGTGAGGATTTCTTATTAACTAATAACCTTTTTGGCTTACACCAATTGATTAAAGATGTAATGCAGAACAATCAGGAATTAGCTTATATTTTAGTTATTAACTCGCAAGGAGAATTAGTAGCAGATAGTTTTGGAAGTAAAATTCCTAAAGGATTAATTAGTTTTAATCAGATAAATTCAAATCAAGGTTATAGTAGTAAGACTTTTAAAAATGAAGATGGAATTATTCATGATATAGCAGTACCTATTTGGCAGGGACGTTATGGAATAGTTAGGCTCGGAGTTAGCGAAATCTATATTAATCAAGCATTAATTAAACTAAAATATTTACTTTGGTTTAGTACAATATTGGTTTCGCTTTTAGGAGTTGCTATTGCTTATTTTTTAGCAAATTTAATTAATGAGCCATTAAGTGAATTGGTTATTGCTACAGAAAAAGTTGGGTCAGGAAAGCTTGACTATAGAGTGTCTTTAGATTGGGCTGAGGATGAATTAGGGAAGTTAGGCCAAGCTTTTAATCAGATGACTGTCAAGTTACAAAGAGCAGCTATTGAACGGCAAAAATTATGGAAACAGTTACAGAAAAAAGAGGAAAGAAGACAGTATTTATTAAATAAGGTAATTATGGCTCAAGAAGAAGAAAGAAAAAGAATTGCTAGAGAATTACATGATGAAACTAGTCAAGCATTGACCAGTTTAAATTTAGCTTTAGCTAATTTAGAGAATACTGATGAACAAGAAGAATTTAATGAAAGAATAAAGATGATGAAAAAGACGATAGCTAAAGTCTTAGATGAGATTAATTTGCTAGCTCGGCAGTTGCGACCTAGTATTTTAGATAATTTAGGTTTAGCAGCGGCTATTGAAAATTATATTAAGGAATCATCCGAATATTGGGGTAAAGATATAGGGTTGCATATTAATGGTTTAATTAATACTAAATTTCCAAAAGAAGTAGAGATTACAGTTTATCGAATTGTACAAGAAGCATTGACTAATGCTCTTCGCTATGCAGATGCTGACAATATTAGTGTTATAATGAATAATAATGATGGGAATCTATTGATTATTGTAGAGGATGATGGATGTGGTTTTAATTTAGAGGATTTTAGAACTAGTAATCAAACTCAAGAACATTTAGGTCTTTTTGGAATGCAAGAACGTGCTGATCTATTAGGTGGGGAACTAACAATTGAAACAGGAGAAGGGATTGGAACTACAATTTATGTTAATATACCGGTCGATAATAAATCAGTAATTGAGGAGGAGTTTGATGATTAAAGTTTTAGTAAGTGATGATCATTCATTGGTTCGAAAAGGGATCATGACTCTTCTTGATAATGAATCAGATATTAAAGTAGTTGGGGAAGCTACTAATGGGAAAGAAGCAGTAAAAAAAGCTCGGAAGCTCAAACCAGACGTAATTTTAATGGATCTATCTATGCCTGGAATTGACGGCATGGAGGCTACGCGTAAGATTACTGCTAGTAATTTAAAAAGCAAAGTGCTTATTTTAACTGTCCATGAAGAAGAAGGATACTTTAAAGAAGCCTTAGAAGCAGGTGGTTCAGGTTATATATTAAAGAAAGCAGCTGATGTTGAATTATTGTCTGCTATTAGAGCTGTTTATAGAGAAGAGGTCTTTATCTATCCTTCAATGACAAAAATTTTACTAAGTAATTATTTAACAACAGAAGATAATAATAAAATAAATAAAAAAAACAGAGATCAGAAAGAAAAATGTTTATCTTGTCAACAAGAAAATAAAAATGAAATAGATGAAAATCAAGATCAAGATGATAATTATTCTTTATTAAGTAATAGGGAAAGAGAAGTATTTGAATTAGTAGCTAAAGGTTATACTAATAAACAGATAGGCCAAAAATTAGTAATTAGCGTAAAGACAGTTGAAACCCATAAATTTAGAATGATGAAAAAGTTGGAGTTGAATAAACGTTCTGAAATAGTTCGCTTGGCTATAAAAAAAGGAATATTATAGTTATTAAAGAGAGTTTGTAAGGGAATTCCCTTATAAACTCTCTTTATATATATTATTTAAGTGATTTCACTTACAAAGTTAAATGATTCTCCTTATAAAAATTATTTGTGATTTACTATACAATAAGGTTAAAGAAATAAAAATGACAAAAATCATAAGGAGGGGGCAAAATAAGGATTAATATTATATTCTTTCCTAAATTCTTAAGTTTTTTTATTAACAATGACAAAAATAACTAAGGGGGGACAATTGTGAAATTAACTAGAAGAAGCTTTTTGAAGGTTTCAGCAGCTACTACTGGTGGACTTGCTGCTTTAGGTGCTACTGGATGCAAACGTAATCCGGTTTTGAATTCTTTAACTGAAGACGAGTCAGGTTCAATTGATGGAGGAGAATGGAAAGCTACTACCTGTCAGGGGTGTACTACCTGGTGTCCAGTTGAAGTAAAGGTTGTCGATGGTAGAGCAATTAAAGTTAAAGGGAATAGGTATTCTAAGGCTCATAATGGAAATGTATGTCCTAGGGGTCATATGTCATTACAACAGGTCTATGATCCGGATAGGATTAAAGTTCCAATGAAACGGACTAATCCTAAGAAAGGTAGAAATGAAGATCCAAAATTTGTACCAATCACTTGGGATGAAGCTATTGAAGAAATAGCTGATAAGATGTTAGAACTACGAAAGAATAATGAGACACATAAGTATGTTACTTTTCGAGGTAGATATACTTATATGAGAGATATTTTATATGGAAAGTTTACTAAAATTTTTGGTTCTCCAAATGGTATTTCTCATAGTGCTATCTGTGCAGAAGCAGAGAAGTTTGGATCATACTATACTGAGTCATACTGGGGCTATAGAGATTATGACTTAGAAAATACGAAATATGTATTACTTTGGGGAGCAGATCCATTGGCTTCTAACCGGCAGGTGCCACATTCTATTAATGCTTGGGGAGATGTGCTTGATCAAGCAGGAGTGGCTGTTATGGATCCGAGGCTTTCTGCAACTGCTGCTAAAGCTGATGAATGGTTACCGGTTATTCCTGGTGAAGATGGAGCTTTGGCTATAGCAATGGCACATGTTATTTTAGCGAAAGGCCTTTGGAATAGAGAATTTGTTGGTGATTTTGTTGATGGTAAGAATAGATTTAAGACAGGGGAAGAAGTTGATGAATCTACCTTTAAAGAGAATTATACTAATGGTGTAGTTAAGTGGTGGAATTTAGAACTAAAAGATAAAACACCTCAGTGGGCAGCAAAACGTTCTGGAATTCCTGCTGAACAGATTGAAAGAGTTGCTACTGACTTTGCTAAAGCAGGACCGAATGTTATCTCATGGTTAGCTCCTGGAGCGTCAATGCATGTTCGAGGTGGCTATACTGCTATGGCAGCCCATGCCCTTAATGGATTAGTCGGTTCAGTTGATAATAAAGGTGGAAGTATTAGACATTCAGATATTCCAGTGGATGACTTCCCTGGTTATAAGAAGTATCTTGATAAAGTCGCTAAAAAAGGTTTAGAACATCATAAGATGGACCAAAGAGGATATAAAGAATTTCCTGCATTAAAGAAAGGTAAATCAGGTAAAGGAGTTGTTACTAATAACGCAGCCGATGCTATATTAGATGAAGATCCTTATGAAATTAAAGTAGCAATCGGTTATTGGAATAACTTTGCTTTCTCTTGTTCTGGAACTGATAGATGGGAAGAAGCATTAGCTAAACTTCCTTTCTTTGTTCATATAACAACTAATCCAGCGGAAATGACTCAATTTGCTGATATTGTTTTACCGGCAGCTCAACATAAATATGAGAAATTTGGTTATGTAAAGTCTAAAGCTAATACTTATGCTTATGTGACTATGAATCAGCCAGTTATTGAACCACTTTGGGATGTAAAGATGGATGAAACCGAAGTTCCTTGGCTAATAGCTGAGAAGATGGCTGAAAAAGGTTATGATAAGTTACTTAAGTACTTTAAAGAAGAAATTAAAGACCCAGAAACAGGAAAGTCTCCAACTAATGAACGTGAATTTAGTGAATATGCTCTTAAGATTCGTACTCGACCTTTGTGGGATCCTAAGATTAAAGTTAATGGTGACCAGATAAATGGTTGGGAAGAGTTGAGAAAGCTTGGAGTTTGGAATTCAGAACCATATAAGTTTAAGCAAAATTGGGATGATTTTGGTACTAAAACAGGTAAGTTTGAATTCTATAGTGAGACCTTAAAGAAAGCTTTAGGAAAGCATGCTAAGAAACATCATACTGATATTGATGATATCTTAGAGACATGTAAGTATGAAGCCAGAGGAGAACTAGCTTTTGTTCCTCATTATGAAGAAGCATACCGTTGGGGAGAAGAAAGAGAATATCCATTCATCTTCTTTGAACATCGATCCCGACTTAATCGAGAAGCCCGGTCGGCTAACTGTAATTGGTACCAAGAGCTAAAAGATGTTGACCCAGGTGATGAAGCATGGAATGATGTAGCTAAGATAAACCCTAAGGATGCTAGAAGATTAGGAATTAAGACTGGAGATAAGATTAAACTTATTTCACCAACAGGTGAGATTGAATGTGAAGCTAAATTATGGGAAGGTGTTCGTCCCGGAACAGTAGGTAAATGTTATGGACAAGGTCATTGGGCTTACGGTAAAGTAGCTAGCGAAGACTATAAGAATAAATTGCCACGTGGAGGAAATAATAACGAAATTCTTCCACCAGATTATGAACGATTAAGTGGAAGTACAGCTCGTCACGGTGGAGTTGCTAGAATTAAAATCGAAAAAATATAATTATCTACGGAGGTGAATTAAATGGCTAAATATGTAATGGTAATCGATCTTCATAAATGCGCTGGATGTGGGGCTTGTGTAATAAGTTGTAAGAATGAGAATAATGTACAGGAAGGATTCTATTGGGGACACTATACTCATAAAACCGTTGGTAAATTCCCAAATGTAAGCTATGAATTTATTCCAACTTTATGTAATCATTGTGATAATGCACCTTGTGTAGAAGTCTGTCCTGTAGGAGCTATGCATAAAGATGAGGACGGAACAGGGTTGACTCTTCATGATCCTGATAAATGTATTGGTTGTAAAAGATGTCAAAAAGCAGATCCATATGGAGTTATTAATTATAATAAGACAAAAGCTCATCCATTCTGGAGGGACAACGAAAAAATTATACCAAAGGTAACATCTTCTGGGAAAGAAGTTGCTAAAGCAGTAGGGGAAATTCCTCCATATTATAACCCTGCTCGAGCTAATACTACAGATCGTGGAAAGACGTATGATGGTATTAGAAGAAAAGGTGTTGTAGAAAAGTGTTTACTCTGTGATCATCGAGTTAAGAAAGGTTTAGAGCCGTATTGTGCAACTGCTTGTCCTGCAGATGCAAGAATAATCGGTGATTTAGATGATAAAAATAGTGAAGTAAGTAGATTATTAAAGAAGTATAATTCTTTCCGACTTAAAGAAAACTTAGGAACTAAGCCAAGAGTATATTATATTAGAGATTTTAATGCAAAGAAATAAGTAATTTGTTAGTTATAGTGAGGGGGAGGGAACTCCCCTACTATACTTTCTAGAGGAGGTAATTTAATTGAATTTAAAAGAAGTTTTATCTTTACAGAAAGCTAGGGAGAATACTTATAAACTACTATCTACTCTTTTTTATCTTCCAGAAGAGGATCTATTTGAAAGTCAGGTATTAGATAATTTAATAACTTCAACAGAGGTTATATTTGATGACTTAAGGGAATATGCAGTTTCTTTACAAGATGAGGGGAAAAAGATTTCTAATATTGAAGATTTAAAGGTTGACTATTCAAAGTTATTTGTAGGCCCTTTTGATTTATTTGCGCCTCCTTATGGTTCAATCTATTTAGAAAAAGAACGAAAAGTAATGGGGGATTCCACAATAAATGTATTAAACAAATATAAACAGGCTGGATTGAAGGTTGCAGACGACTTTAAAGACGCCCCTGATCATATCATAATGGAGTTAGAATTTATGTACTTTTTAACTTTTAATCAGATTGAAGCTATAAATTCTTCGGATTTTTCATCTACTTTGCACTATTTAGAAATGCAGAGAGACTTTTTAGGAAATCATTTACGAGTATGGATATCTGAATTTACTGATAGAATATTAAACAATACTAATACTGAATTTTATAAAATTCTGGCTAAGTTAACTGAAAACTTTATAATTAACGATTATGAAC
>Ga0079295_100241_pt1 | contig 6278 bp, 4 predicted proteins | sample Wag42014_12_17_FD_74791 | JGI IMG/M metagenome (GOLD analysis project Ga0079295, IMG submission 74791) | Deep subsurface shale carbon reservoir microbial communities from Ohio, USA - Utica-2 Time Series 2014_12_17 ...
ATAAACAGGTGGCTGGCTTATATAATCAATACTTTACAGAAACTACAGCACATAACATTCATTCTAAATTAAATAGTTATGATGGAGACTTTATTAGAGTAGATTCAGGCACTTATGGGTTAACCTCTTGGGATTGCGAAGAAGATATTTATGTACGTGATCTTAATTACCAGATTTTAAAAGAAGAGAAGAAACCATTGCATTATAAAGAAGTAGCTAAAAAGGTACTGGAACATAAAGAGGTAGAAGCAAGAACGGTATATCATTATCTTATTGATAATAAAAGGATATTCAATTATTCCTCTGGATTATTTGCTTTAAAAGAATGGAAAGATGATGAGAAGATTGCTAGTAAGTACCATATTAATTCATGGCGAATTAAGGCAAGTGAACAAGACCGAGTTTATGATTATTTTTTAGGGAGTTTTAATGGACGTAAAGGGAGGTTGGTAAGTTTACATAAGATTAGTAAAAAGTACTATTATGAGGATCATTTGAAAGTTTCTAAAAAGATTATTAAAAGAATGCAAATTAAAAATCAGATTAGTGGAATTGATACTAAAGGTAGGATTTATAATTTGTATTTTGATCAAGAACTAAGGGCCTTTAAAGGAATAAAGAAGTTTTTAAAAGATAATGATCTAAAAATTGGAGATTATCTTTATGTTGAATATTATAGTGATCAAATAGTTAAGTTTCATAAACAGAGTGAATATGAAGAAGATTATAAACCCATTTTAGAAACTGATCTTCATCAAGTAAATTCTAATATAGTGATTAATGAGGTTTTAAATGCTAGTAAAGCAGATATTAAAGATGGACAAAGAATTGAAATTGTTGATTTAGAATCAGCTATCGAGTATGGACTAAGATATGGTCATGTTAATTTTAATGAACTAATAAAGTTGAATTATAACCAAGAAGAAGTTAGTGATCATTTTGAAGCAATTCAATTGCTTGATAGGAAAAATATTGAAATTGTTTACGACTAAAATTAATAAAGTGATTGGTGATAATTATGAGCAATGTTAATGATGAATCTGTTAGTAAGATTATGGATGTTATTTTTGGTGGTAAAGATAAAACAAAACAAAGTATTACTGATTTAAAATCAGCAATTGAATTTGGTTTGGAGAATGGTTATGTTAACTTTAAAGACTTAATGAAGTTTGATTATGAATCAGAAGAAGTAAAGGACCAATTTGAGGCAATACAGATACTGGATAATAAGAATATTGAGATAATTTATGATTAGAGGATGACAGTTTATGAATAAAAAGATTAAAGGATTAATTGATAAACGATATAAAAGAATAACAGGTACTGATGGTATTATATCTATTGCCAACCTTCAACAGATGATCTTAGCTAAACTAGGTATTCAGGTTGATAGAATTAAGATTAAAGAATATCTAGAACAGCACCCCAATCTATTACCATTAACTGTTAATCAATTTATTTGTTATGACTATTTTAGCAATATATTTTGGAATTTTATTGCTTATAAAACTTCACTGAAGGATATAAAAGAGTTTTTAAGTGAGCTATATTCTGTATTAAAAGAGGTTAAAGTAGAAATTCTATTAGAAGCATTTTGTCCAGAGTTTTTAGAATTTATAAAAGGAGAATATACTACTCCTTTACAAGTTCGTAAGAATGAGGATATTTATACCATTAAAAGTGAAGAAGACTTTGTTGATTTTGGTATGGATTATGGTTATGTATCAGCAGATATGGTTAAAGAATATATGAATCGATATAATGTGGATGAAAGTAGTGATCAATTTGAGTTAGTTACCTATTTAAATGAAAAAAATATTGATTATTCTTCTAATAGTAATGGTGAGAAGATTTTGAAAGATGACAAAAAGTTCATTAAGAACTATTATGCTCTACAAGATGTTGAATATAGTAAAGATAATAATGTTTTATTAGTAGATTTAAGGTTAAATGAATTATTAGCTTTATTATTTTTAATGCAAGATGAGCAAAAATTAATGAAAAAACTAGAGAATGCTTCAAGACATAAGTATAAACATGACCTAGTTAGGCTTAGTTTAATAGATCAAAACTTATCGCCTACTAAGAAAGGAGAAAAATTATCAGATGCAATAATAGAGCTTATTTATGAGTATATGAATTATAAAGATATAATCACAATTAAAAAGGAGAATTATTCTATTAATGAGTTATGTAAGTCAAAACCGATTAAAAAATTGCAACATAATGAAGAGTTTTTGAATGATGCAGCTCCTTATTTAAGAAGACATTTTCTTTCTCTACCTGCTGTTAAATTATTTGTAAATTGGATCAAGACAATTAATAAGCAGGGTAAGAACTCTATGTTTGATATATTCCAATATTTGATTAAAAATGAGCATTATAGTGAATTGGAATGGCTTTTGATAGGTAAAAAACCTAGTTGTGGTTTAAAGCCAATAAGGAAAGGAACAGAAGTATGTATAAATTGCAAAAAACATGTTTCTAGTTGTTGTTTAACACCAGAGCTTAATAGCTTAAATGATAAGAAAGAGTACTTATTAAATTTAAGAAATCAAAAAATTAAAAAGTATATTGCTGAAATGAAAGAAGATAACTATGAAATGATTAAAAAGCCTATTTATATTAAGTTTTTAGCACCTTATTGTCTTGTAGTACGAGTAAAGATCTTCATGCGAAAAATCGGAATATTAAAATCGACTAATAATATTTTATATAAAGATAGTGGTAAATATTGTCCAATAGAAGATAAATGGGAGATAGATAACTATGATATTTTGGTGTGATAATTGTTCAGTTCCTATTATTGATAATCATAAATGCCCTAGTTGTAAAAAACAAATAAAAGAAATTGCTAAGGATGTCAGACCAGTTTTTTTTGAAGAAAAAGTTTTAGTAAGTTTACTTTTAGAAGAGGAGATAGTTGATAAAAGCGTATGGGCTACTAAACGCAATACGTATATCGTTAATGGGCAAAAATACAAACTTAATTATAATAAGATAAAAGATAAAAAGTGGGATTTGAATAATATTAGACAGAAACTTAAAAAAAGAATTTCAGAAACTGATAAAAAAATGAATGATTATAAATGTAAATTTATTAGAAACAATAGTGAAAGATTTGATTATATAGAGACTGAAGCTAAAAAGTATATTATGAAAGTTACAAATGAATATAAATCAAAAAATTACATTCCTGTTATTTCGTTCAGTGGGGGAAAAGATTCTACAGTTATTTCTCATTTAGTAAGGAATGCTTTATCAAAGCAAAAAATAATTCATGTTTTTGGAGATACAACTCTTGAGTTTCCTTATACATATAAATATATAAAGAAATTTATGAAAAAAAATACGTTAACCCCATTCTTTGAGCAAGCAAGCGATGAAAATTTTATGGATTTATGTTCAGTATTTGGTCCTCCTAGCAGGTTAGAAAGATGGTGTTGTACAATTTTTAAAACAAATCCTATAGGGCAAAGCATTAGCACTTTCCCTGGTAATAAAAAGGCGTTAACTTTTATGGGGATTCGCAAATGGGAATCAAGAGAACGAAGTGAATATGAAAGAACTCAAAAGAAATCAAAGATATCAAGACAAATTTCTAGTTTTCCAATTTTAAATTGGAAAGATTCAGATGTATGGTTATATATCTTATCTAAAGATGTATTATTTAATAAGGCTTATAAATTAGGTTTTACTAGAGTGGGTTGTTGGTTATGTCCAAATAATTCTGTGTGGTCTGAGTTTTTAACGAGGTTATATATGCCTGAAAAATATGAGGAATGGAGAAGTTTATTAATCAAATTTGCTAAAAAAGCTGGAAAGCCAGACTATCAAGTATATGTAGATGAGGGTTATTGGAAGGCTAGAAGGGGTGATAAAGGAATAGACACTCAATTAAAAGAAGTTGATGCTAAAGAATGTACCATAAATGACAATGCCAAAAGTTATACATTAAATAGAAAAATAAAAAAAGACTTTATAGAGTTAATAAAACCTTTTGGAGAAGTTAATTCACAAGTTGACGGGAGAAAGTTTGAATGGAAGGTGAAAAGTGATAAAACTGAATTTAAAATTACAGGAATACTTAATACTAAACTAATTAAAGTTATTCCTGATAAAGTTGAAAATATTAGTACTTTCCATAAAAGATTTTTATGTCAATTAAGAAAATATGAAAATTGCATTTATTGTTCTGCTTGTGAAAATACTTGTTCTAGCTCTGCTATAAATACAAAGAACAAAAAATACACTATAGATAACAGAAAATGTATTAATTGCAAAGATTGTATAGCTAATTTTTATAATGGTTGTTTAAAATTTGAAGCATTAAAATAGACTAGAGGTGATAAAAATGGGGTTTGCTAAACATAGAACATTTTATATAAGAGAGGGATGGTTGCCCAAAACTTTAAAACTAATAAATGAAAAACCTTATATATTTACTCCAGCAAATAGAGAAGAGGCTATTGATGAATTGGGAGTAGGTAAAACTATGGTAGCAGCTTTGCGTTTTTGGATGCAGGCTACTGGTTTAACGATAGAAGGTAGAGGAACAAAGGGGATGATTGAACAAGAAATAACTGATTTAGGTAAATTTATTTTAAATCATGACCCTTTCTTTGAAGATACAAAAACCTTATGGTTATTACACTATAAGCTAGTGACACAAGAATCTTTAGCTACAAGCTGGTATTGGTTCTTTAATTTTTATCAAGAAAATTTTTTTGACCAAACTTCTTTTATAACAGAACTGAAGGCTTATACAAAAAACAACTTAAAAAAAGAGGTTGCAGAAAGCTCCTTAAAGAAGGACTTTCACTGTTTTAAGAATACTTACCTTTATGAACGAAAGTATAGTTATCAGAATAATCCAGAAGATATTTTGACTTCTCCCTTAGTTGATTTAGAATTAGTTACTAAGAATGGGAAGCAAGGCTTTCAATTAAATATTCCTTCTTTTAATAAATTAAGTAGTGATATACTCTATTATGTGATTTTAAACCAATACTCTGTTAATGAGAATGAACAAATTTCATTTACTCAGTTATTAGAAACAGAAAATAGTATTGGAAAGGTCTTTAGATTAAAAAGAAAATCTTTATTGAGACATTTAGAATTTTTAGAAGAAAAAGGTTATTTGGAAATTCAAAGAGGGTTTGGCCATAATTTAATAACACTACACCAAACAAATAAATTTAAAGTTTTAGAAGATGCATATACAGATATAGACACTAATTATGGATTAGAGGGGATTTAAATATGACTAGACTACAGGAGATTATAAATACTGCAAAAGGATTTAAATATTCAATTAATCTTGAATATGATCTTAACGATCCACTTAAGATAGAAAATTACATACCAACTGATAAAGCAATGAAAATTATGAATGATATAGTTAATGGTTTTATATTTGAAGATGCCAATCGTTCCCATATCTTATTAGGCTCTTACGGTACTGGAAAATCTCATTTAACGATGGTATTAGCATCGTTATTATCAAAAAAAATAAATAAAATAGATAATGATATGGCATATACTGACCTCTTTTATCGCATTAGTAATTATAAACAAGATTTTGCTAATAATATTTCTCAAATCATATCAGAAAAGTACTTGATTGTTTTACCGGAAGAAGGTTTGTTTGATTTTGAGCAGAGTATTATTTTAGGATTAAAGAAGGCGTTGAAGAATCAAGGGTTAGAAAGTTATTTGCCTAAAACCTTTTATGATACTATTATTGAAAAAATTGAATTTTGGGCAGAAGATTTTCCTACGACTTATCATAATTTAAAGGAAATATTGCAGAATGAATATGAATTAACCTTAAAAGAGTTTATTTCAGGAATAAAGAAGTATGATAAGAATTATTATCATATATTTTTAGAATTACATCCTAAATTGACTGCTGGCTCTAAATTTACACCTTATAATAGGGTTAGATTAGTAGAATTGTTATCTAGTATTGAAAGTGTTTTAAAAAATTATGGGTATAAAGGGGTCTTAATTGCTTTTGATGAATTTGGTAAATTTTTAGAGGAGAATATAGATAATTTTAATATTAAAGATATTCAAGATTTAGCAGAATATTGTAATGATGAAAGTAATAAGTTAAACACTAGTTTACTATTAATTACTCATAAAAATTTAGCACAATATACAACTAATACTAAAGAAATGACTGAAGAATGGCGTAAGGTAGAAGGAAGATTTAAAAGACATAATATTACTAAACATTCTAAGCAGATTTATGAATTGATTTCTAAAGTTATTAT
>Ga0079295_100295_pt1 | contig 5197 bp, 6 predicted proteins | sample Wag42014_12_17_FD_74791 | JGI IMG/M metagenome (GOLD analysis project Ga0079295, IMG submission 74791) | Deep subsurface shale carbon reservoir microbial communities from Ohio, USA - Utica-2 Time Series 2014_12_17 ...
TTTGTTAGGATAAACAGGTCTATACTTCATTGTTTTAAATAGTGATTCAGAATAGGGATTATCGTTACTTACTCTTGGTCTTGAAAATGAACTTTGAACTCCTAGTTTTTCGAGTGTTGCCATAAATGTTGCTGCTTTCATAGGGCTACCATTATCAGAATGTAATACTAATGGTTTATCTTTTTTAGTTGCTATACCTTGGGAAAGAGTAGCTTTTTTAATCAACCTCTTTCTCGGCAGTATTTAGAAGTTTCCAATTCAGAAAGACTGGCAGTTTCTAAGACAGCTTGAAACTTATCTTTAGAAGTCCATTTGCTCGCTCTTTTACTAGTAGCAGGACTTTCTTTAAGAGCTTTACTTCGCCAAGAATAAAGAGTATTTCTAGGTATGTCTAATTCTTTTGCTAAATCAGGTACTTTTTCAGCATTTGGTGGAGCAAGTCTTTTAAAAACAGATTCTTTTAATTCTTTGGGATAAACTTTTTTTGGCATATTAATTCTCCTTAGGATTTATTGTCGTTACTTTATTATACACAAATTTTATTCCTTACGACAACTATCCTAACATATAGGGTTGGATTACATGATATTTAATTATATTTGGATATATTAATGTAATTATAGTATATATTAAATAAGTTAATAAAGGGGTAAGAGAAATGTCAATATTAATTAGTAAACTTAAAAGTGAACTATTCAAAAGATATTTAGGTTATTTTTATAGTTTTCAGTAAAAATAAAATGGTTTTTTGTTTTTATATCTAATTATATCTATGGTTACCTAAAATATAAATAATGGAGGTAATAATTATGAGCGAATTATCAAAGACAGTAAAAGAGAAATATAATGAACTTCAAGATTATTTAGCTAATTTAGATAGTTTAGTTATCGGGTTTTCTGGTGGAGTAGATAGCACTTTCTTACTTAAAGTTGCTTATGATGTGTTGGGAGATAAGGTATTAGCTGTTACTTCTAGTGCCGAAACTTATCCAGCAGAACAATTAGAAGAAGCAAAAGAGCTAGCAAAAGAGATTGGTGCTCAGCACTTAGTTACTTATACTGAAGAATTAGATAACGAAGATTTTGTAAAAAATCCACCGCGACGTTGTTATTATTGTAAGTTTGAGTTGTTTAAATCTTTAAAAGAAGTAGCTGAAGAAAAAGGTTATGCTAACGTAGCTGATGGTGCCAATTATGATGATATAAGCGATTATCGTCCAGGAGCCGATGCAGCTAAAGAATTAGGAGTGTTAAGTCCTTTAAAAGAGACTGGTTTTACTAAAGATGATATTCGTGAGGTTTCAAAAGAGTTAGGGTTACCTACATGGAATAAAGCTGCTTTTGCTTGTCTTTCTTCTCGTTTCCCGTATGGAGATGAGATTACTGCTGATAAATTAGAGATGGTTGACCAAGCAGAGGCTTATTTACGACAATACTCTTGGCAACAGTTAAGGGTTCGACATCATGATGAGAATACAGCTCGAATTGAAATACTATCTGAAGATTTTGAGCAACTGTTGAATTTAAGAGAGGATATAGTTAACAAATTCAAAGAGATTGGTTATACTTACATCACTATGGACTTAGAAGGGTATCGGACAGGTAGTATGAATGAAGTATTAAATGAAGAAGATAAGAAGTAGATAAAGGAGGACTTAAACTTGAAAAATGAAGATATTAAAGCCATTTTAAATGAAGTAAAAGATGGGACTCTAGAGACCGACAAAGCTATGAAGAAGTTAAAAGATCTACCTTTTGAAGATTTAGGTTATGCTAAGATTGATCATCACCGAGGTATTCGTAATGGTTATCCCGAAGTAATCTACTGTGAAGGTAAATCTATTGAGCATATTAAAGGAATAGTAGCAACGATGATGGAACGTGGTAATAATATCTTAGCAACGAGGGCAAAGAAGGAAGTATATGAAGCGGTAAGAGAAGTAACAGATGATGTTGAATACCACGAAGAAGCCCGAATAATCATAGTGAAGAATGAAGAGATTGAGAAGACGAAGAGTAAGATTCTAGTTGTAACCGGTGGTACTTCTGATATTCCTGTCGCCGAAGAGGCAGCTCTTACAGCGGAAGTAATAGGGAATACAGTTGAACGTCTTTATGATGTTGGAGTTGCTGGCATTCATCGACTTCTATCTCAACGTGATAAATTTGAAGAAGCAAACATAATTATAACTGTTGCTGGGATGGAAGGTGCTTTAGCCAGTGTAGTTGGTGGATTAGTAGATAAACCGGTAATTGCGGTGCCGACTAGTGTTGGTTATGGTGCTCACTTTGAAGGGTTAGCGACTCTGTTAGCTATGTTAAATAGCTGTGCTAGTGGGATTGGTGTGGTTAATATTGATAATGGCTTTGGAGCTGGTTATTTAGCTAATACTATCAATAAACAGATTGAGAAGGCTAGGAAAAATGGCAAATAGGAAAGGATTTGTTGCTAGATGGAGCGAATACTATATTTTGATTCTTTGTCAGGTATAAGTGGTGATATGACTATTGGTGCTTTATTAGATTTAGGTGTAGATGAAGATGAGTTTTTGGAAGAGTTAAAGAAGATAAATATTGATGGATATGAAATAAAAGTTGAAGAAGATAAGAAGAAGGGTATTACAGGAATAAATTTTGACGTGATATTGGCAGATCATGATACTCATTCTCAAGATAATCATAATCACCACCATGCACATAGAAATCTTTATGATATTGAGAAGATAATAGATGAGAGTGAATTAAATGAGGATGTCAAAGAATTAAGCAGACGCATTTTTAAGCTAGTAGCCCAAGCAGAAGCTGTGGTTCATGCTAAACCAATCGATAAGGTTCATTTTCATGAAGTAGGTGCTGTCGATTCAATTGTAGATATCATTGGTGCGGCTATCTGTATAGATAAGTTAGGAGTCGATAAAATCTATTCGTCACCTTTACATGTAGGTACCGGTTTTACTAAGTGTGCTCACGGAAAGATACCAGTGCCTGCACCGGCTACCTTAGAAATTCTGAAGGATGTGCCTATTTATTCTAAAGGGATCAAGAGTGAATTAGTCACACCGACTGGAGCAGCGATTATTAAGACTTTAGCTCAAGACTTTACTACTTTTCCTCAGATGTCGGTTGAGAAGATAGGTTATGGTTTAGGTAATAAAGACTTAGAAATCGCTAACCTTTTACGGGTAGTTTTAGGTAAGAAGAAGAGAAAAAGAAAATTAATGATTATCGAAACGAACATAGATGATATGAACCCAGAGGTTTATTCTCATTTAGTTCCTCTATTATTAAAAGAAGGGGCTTTAGATGTCTATTTAACTAATATTATGATGAAGAAGAATCGTCCTGGCGTCAAGGTTAATATATTATGTTACCAAAATGAATATCAGAAATTTGAGGATATTCTATTTAGGGAAACTACTACCTTAGGCACTAGACGATATGAAGTTGAAGGCACAGCTTTAGATAGAAAGTTTATAAAGGTAGAGACTGAATTTGGGGAGATGACTCTTAAAGTTGCTTTAACTGATGGTGAAGTTTTGAAGTATGCACCTGAATATGATGAATGTAAAGAGATAGCTAACGAGTTTGGTTTACCGCTTAAAGATGTTTATAATGAAGTATTGAGTAAAGTAGATAAAATCATGGAATAATTTTCACATAGCCGAATTTTATAATTATGCAATAGACTTATATAGAATAGCTTAATGGCTAACCTCTTAAAATTTACAATTAAGAAGTTAGCCATTTTGTTATCTATTTTTAACTTATTCTTATCTCATCATATTTGGTCCCATTCCTCGTCTTCTGGGATCAAATTCTGAATTATCATACATCATACCCGGTCCGAAATTAGAGTTAGGCATCATTTGAGGTCCCATCATTGGACTATACATACCAGGTCCCATCATACTATAATGCATATTATACATATTAGAAATTCCTCTGAACCTAGTATTGCCTTCTTCATAATAATTCTTCATTAAACTTAACCTTGTTAACATATAATCTGCCTGTTTTTTGGTAATGAAGCCTCTTTCTAGCTGTTTTTGGATAGCATCTTTACGGAATTGATATTCTTTTTCCAACCAGTTATCTCCTATTGCTTCGTAATAATTTTTTGCTGCATTCAGTCTTTCTAACATATAGTCAGCTTGACGTTTAGTAATAAGATCTTTTTCTAAGAGATTTGCAATATAATCTTTTTGTAAATCATAACTTTGTTGGAGTGAACCATTATTATTTTCTTTTTTTGTGGATATATTTTGCTTAAGCTGATTATCATCTTTAGGCATTAATTGAGCTTGCTGTTTATTAGAACATCCAGTAATAGTAATGAATAAAAATATTAGAATAAAAGTAGTTACAATAAGTTTTAGTCTTTTAATTGATGTGTTCATCTTAATCATCCTTTTTGTTTTTGGTCTAATTAAAGAAATTAGTAAGATTGTACATCGTGAAAGGATATTCTAACTTTATTGTTTCATTTGTTATCATTATTTATACTTTTTATTTAAAAACCTAACCATTCTACTTTTTCTGTTAGCTTAGGGTCTTCTCTAGGTGGGGCAGGTGGATCCATATCTGGATATCCAATCGGAATAATTCCAGCGATATTCTGATCATCAGGAATATTTAAGATTTCTTTTGTTTCTGCTTCATGGGCAACATGACCAGCAATCCATACTGTGCCTAGACCTTCTTCAAAAGCAGCTAAGGCTAAATTTTGTATAGCAGCACTAGCTGCCATTAATGCTTCTTCAGTTTTTATTTCATCATCATAAGTTTGATAAGAGATAGTAATATGTACTGGTGCTCCACCAAAATTTTTAGCATACTCTAACATCGCTGGTTTCTTTTCTTCAGGAATGTAAGGGGCATCAGGAATATAGCTTTTGGCAAAATCATAGAAGATATTACAGACTTTTTTTACAGGTTCTCCTTTGGTAACAGTAAAGTACCAAGGCTGACTATTGCCATTAGAAGGAGCCCAGTTAGCTGCTTCTAAAACTTTTTTTATTTTCTCTTTTGGCACCTCCTTATCTTTATATTTACGGATACTTCTTCGGTCTTTAATAGTTTCTAATATTTTTTCCATAATTCCTCTCCTTTCAAAATTCATCTGATTTCAATCTTATTATATAATTAATAAGGGATTATATGCAAGCATGATAAGTATTTATTCTCTATGGAATAATAC
>Ga0079295_100319_pt1 | contig 4735 bp, 4 predicted proteins | sample Wag42014_12_17_FD_74791 | JGI IMG/M metagenome (GOLD analysis project Ga0079295, IMG submission 74791) | Deep subsurface shale carbon reservoir microbial communities from Ohio, USA - Utica-2 Time Series 2014_12_17 ...
ATAATCATGTTTATCAAAATATAGAAGGGGGTTTAGATTTGAATTGAAAGGTAACTAATTATAATGTCTATGTAAAAATATAATTACGTATTTTAAAGGAAAGGGGAAATGATTTATGAATAAATTAAGTAACTTATTCAATAATAACCTTCGAAGTAAATTAATTATATTATTTTTATTAATAGCATTAGTTCCTATGTTGATTTTGGGCTATTTAGGAGTAGAAAAAGTAAAGGGAGTATTAAAACAAAATTTTATTCAATCTACCACTAAAGAGGTTAAACAAGTGGATAATGCTATTAATCTATACTTTGAGACTATTAAGAAAAATACTAAGATGTTAGCGACTAATCCTACTGTTAAGAAGGCTGATCAAACTATTACTACTTATATGAATAAGACTGAAGAAGAGGATTTAAAGTTAACTCCATTAAAGAATGGCGGGATTGAAGCAAAAATTTATAATGTATATTCACATTTTGCTGAAACACATCCTGACTCTGCATATGTTTATATGGCAACTAAAGAAGGTGGATATATTCAATGGCCGGCTAATTCTGTTCCAAAAAATTATACTCCAACTCAAAGACCTTACTATAAGACTGCTATGAAGAATAGAGGTAAAGTAGTTAGGACAAGTCCTTATTATTGGGCAGCTGATGATAAAGTAATTGTAAGTACAGTTACAACAATTGAAAATAATAAAGGAGAATTCATAGGAGTACAGGGTCTTGATGTTAGCTTAGATGGATTGACGCAGATGGTAAAAGATATAAGTATTGGAGATACAGGTTATGTAATCATGACTACTAATGATGGAACTATTTTAGCCCATCCTAGAAAACCTGAGTTCAATTTTCAAAATATTAAGAAGCTTGAAGTTGCTAAATTAAATAAGATATCTAAAATAAAGAATGATAGCTTTGAGGCAATGATGAATGGCAATAATTATTTGATGAATGTATATACCTCTCCTAGTACAGGTTGGAAGTTTATAGCTGTAATTAAAAAATCAGAGTTGACAAAGCAGTTAGGTTATATATATAAATTAGTGTTAGGAGTAATAATTGTAGCTGCAATATTAATTACAATTTTAGCAATATTCTTTTCTAATAAAGTTTCAGAGCCGATAATTAATGCTACTAATTTTGCTCAAAAGATAGCTGAAGGAGATTTAAGTACTAATTTATTAAAGGTTAAGAATAAGGATGAAATTGGTGACTTAAGTCAAGCACTTAATAAGATGCATAATAGTTTAAAGAGAATGATTACTGATTTAATAAGTACTATTGAGGACTTATCAGCCTATAGTGAAGAGCTTTCAGCTTCTGCTGAGGAAGGCAATGCAGTAATAGAGACTAGTAATCAAGGTATTGAAGAGATAACTGCAAGTATAGAAGAAATATCAGCTAGTAACCAAGAAGTAACTAGTTTTGCTCAGGAAGCTAATTCACAAACACAGTTAGGTAGTCAAAAGATTGATAAAACAATAAACAGCATAGAAGAAATTAATCAAACAGTACAAGAGACAGTAGATACTATTAAAGAATTAGATACTAATTCACAAGAGATAGGTCAGATTGTAGAGTTAATTACTGATATAGCAGACCAGACAAACTTGTTAGCTTTAAATGCTGCAATTGAAGCAGCAAGAGCTGGAGAACATGGACGAGGATTTGCAGTAGTAGCTGAAGAAATTAGAGAGCTAGCTGAAGAAACAGCCAAAGCAACTAGAGAGATAGATGATTTGATTAAAGAGACACAAGGTATATCTGAGGCTGGTTTGAAATCTATAGAAGAGGTTCAAATTAAAGCCCAAGAAGGAAAAGAGGTTGTAAAAGAAACGGATGAAGTCTTTTCGGGAATTGAGACGGCTATAGAAGAAACTTCTTCTTATATGCAACAGACTGCTGCTTCTACAGAGGCTTTAGTTGAAAGTAGTGATGAAGTTAGTAATGCCTCTCAAGAGATGACTAATATGTCTGAAGAAGTAACCAATTCTTCACAAGAGTTAGCAACTATGGCTCAAAAGTTACGGGAAATGGTTGAGAAATTTAATGTTTAAAGAATAAGCTGAAAAATGATGATACTAATTTTAGCAAACACAAATTGTGTTTATAGTAAAAATTACTTGACAATATGTGATTAGGTTGATATAATTTCAAATGTGAATCTTGTTCTACAAATTTAGACTAAAAACAGCATAATTTTATTTAGTTTTAAAAAGATAGTCATTAAGAGCAAGATAGCTTTATAGAGTTATCATAAGAGAGAACGGTTAAGGATTTTAAAGCCCTATTTCATTTATAATATTCATAGGGAATAGGGCTTAATTATTCTTGTAAGAATAAAGGGTTCAAAATTATATTTACTACATATAGTTGCAAAAGCTAAGGTATTGCATTAATAATTGTATTAATAATCTTTGATAAATCTTCAACTTTGATTTGCTTATTTTTAGCCAAATAAATATTTTCAAGCAATTGATTTAGAACTTTAGGTTCACTACTTAATTCATCAATTAATGAATCAGGTAGTTGCTTTAGATAGTTAACAGTTTCATAGTTATGAATATGAATTCTTCCAAATAAATAATCTAGACTTACATCAAAGTAGTCGGCGATTTTAATTAATGTTTTATAGTCTGGTGTTCTTTCGCCAACTTCATAGAAAGATATTGTGGAAGGAGCTAAATTCAAATGTTGGGCTAATTCTTTTTGAGTTAAATTATTTCGTTTTCTTAGTTTCTTAAAGCGTTTTTTAAATAACATATTTAATCACCTCGCATTTTATTGTTATAGTATTTACTGTGTAACTTAGTTAAATTACTATTCTTCTTTCTATTATAATAATATATTGTGAAAATATAATGAATTTATTAAGGTGGAATAGTTAACAAAGGCTAATTAAGGGATTGTGACTAATTAACATATATTATATAATGTGCATGTGAATTGTTTATATTTACAAGATAATGATAAATTGATATAATTTTAATTGTGATATTATAACAAAATACTTTAAATGATATTTTCTATTAATTCCTCGATAAAGGCAAACTTATCGAAAGATAAGGACGCAAAGCTCGGAGCCTAAAGCTTATGCTATGGTCGTCAAGCTACCGAAAGGGAAGATAGGCTTTATGTTGTATTTAAAAAATAAAGTCCTATTCCTCTTTTATATTTTATTGAGGAATAGGACTTATTTAATTTTATAATAAATTTAGAAAGAGTGATTACAATTAATATTCAAAGCAGAAGTGAAATTAAAAAGTTAAAGGTGGAGCTTGCTAAGATAGTTAAGGATAAAGAGAATTTGAATCATAAGAAGGTAATTAATAAAAGCCAGGAATTAGATAAGAAGATTGTTTCTTTCATGAAATGGATAGCAAAATAAAAAGTATATTTAATGTTAATGATAATTAGGATTTTTAATTGAATTTTTGATATTAATACATTTGTTTTAGCTAAATCTTTATGAGTTAAGGATAGCTTTAAATTATAGATAGTGATCATATGTTGATAGGGGAAAAAGGTTAAGAGATTATATTAATTTTATTATGTGGGTCGTGGCAAGAATCACAGGTATATAATATAGTTAATTTATAAAATTAATCTCCTTTTTCCTTCTTTATAAATTTATATTATTGGAAAATTCATTATCGAAATTAAAGAGGAGGGACTTAAGTGGATAACAGATTGGCTAAAGCATTTGTAGGAATTATTGAATTGAGAGATGAATATACTTCTACCCATAGTAAGAATGTTGCTAAATATTCATTACAATTAGGTAAAGGACTTCAATTAGATAAAACGACTTTAAATAATCTAAGGTTTGCTGCTTTATTACATGATATTGGGAAAATTGCTGTTCCAGATGCTATATTACATAAAACAACTACTTTAACAGAGGACGAATTTATAGAAGTAAAACGTCATTCAATAGTTGGTGCTAGAGCTGTAAAACAAGCAAATTTTAATGATGCAATAATACTAGGTATTCGTTATCACCATGAGTTTTTTAATGGCAATGGTTATCCTGAGGGATTAAAAGGTGAAGGGATTCCTTTAATTTCTAGGATAATTGCTGTGGCAGATGCCTTTGATGCTATGACCTCAAAAAGACCTTATCGAGAAGCGTTTTCTCATAAGAAAGCAATTAAAGAATTAGAGAACTGTGCAGGAAGTCAGTTTGATCCAAAGATTGTTGATGTTTTTGTTGAATTGTTTGTAGACAGTCAGATGAGTTTGAATTAGTAGTAGATAGAATCTAGTATTAAACGGCGTTTGTCAAGTAAGTTGTCGCATTTAATTAAAAATTTCTTTGAATACTCTTCATTTAGAGTTCCAATTAGGAACTCTGCTGGTTGAGATATTTTTCTACTTCGTCTTCTTCCATTGGATTTAATGTTACATAGTCAGGAAGTGACCAGTCTCTAATTTCCCCTGACCATCTCTCTGGATGAGTTTCCTTAGCCTTTTTATATGTTGCAATACGCTTTTGTATTATATCTATATCAAGCCCGTAATGTCTTTGATAGGGCGTTATAAAATTAATTCCACTATGTAAATGTTCATGATTGTACCAGTGAACAAACTTAGAAACCCATTCTCTGGCTTCTGTCAGGTTCTTAAAGCCTTTGTTAGGATAAACAGGTCTATACTTCATTGTTTTAAATAGTGATTCAGAATAGGGATTATCGTTACTTACTCTTGGTCTTGAAAATGAACTTTGA
>Ga0079295_100416_pt1 | contig 3577 bp, 7 predicted proteins | sample Wag42014_12_17_FD_74791 | JGI IMG/M metagenome (GOLD analysis project Ga0079295, IMG submission 74791) | Deep subsurface shale carbon reservoir microbial communities from Ohio, USA - Utica-2 Time Series 2014_12_17 ...
CTTAAGGAGTGATTGTTGTGGCTAAATACTTTAAGGTAAATCTCAATTATGGACATCAGGGTGCAGGAAAGCGTCATGAGAGCAATCGTTATCTTCGTATGAGCAGCAATGCAAACTATATTGATGTGATGGATCTAGCAAAAAGGATGCCAGGGGTTAAAAAAGGTATGAAAGCATGTAATGAAATTGTTGAGATAAGCAGGAGTGAGTATTTAAAGGGGAAGAAGCGTAAGGAGGAAGATTTCTTCATAAAGCAGCTGAAGAATCCTGCCTTAAGACATTAAACCACAGTTTGTGAATTTTTTATTATTATAAAAGGGGGAGATATAGTTGAAATGTAGATATTGCGATTTTTTTAATGGTGAAGAGTGTGTTTGTCCAGAAGTGTCATATGAGTTTCTGGATGATTATGATTGGAATTTTGATGCTCTACCGTTTTTCTGCTACTACTTTACACCGACCAAACACATAATTGAAGTCCTAGAAGTTGAAACTTCAAACATGGATAAGGCAGATAGCATTACCGTGAGAATGGGATTTGTGATCATGAAGGTCCCAATATTCAAGGACAAAGGTAATTACTACTGTGTCCTCCAGGGAGAGAAGACTAGCAAGAATGGCAATAAGTATTACAATATAAACTTTGACACACCTGATAATAAGTATGGAAGAAAGATGCAATATCAGCTGAATAATGAGCTTAAGAAAGCTCTTGTAGGCATATATATGTATATGTGTGGGGCAGCAGAATTTGAGGATGTATTTGATAATCAGTATGACATCGTGCTTTCAGAATTTGTTGTTTCCGCTTCTGAACTCTTTGCTGGACTGAAGCGATATTTTGCTGAATTGGAAGAAGAATAATCAGAATATTATGTCTTATAACCTATCAGTATAAACTGGTGGGTTTTTTGCATGAAAGGGGGTGATATGCCTTGTACTTTAAAGTTTGTCCTGAATGTAAGAGTAGATCTTACAGTGCCTGTAAAAAAGGAGAGTGGAGCTGCCCAAAATGCGGCTGCGATCTCTCTCAAAATGAAGCAGAAAGACCTGGTAATGATGAAAAGTGTAATTAAGTAGGATTAAATTGAGCAGCCTGTATTATCTAAATATGGGCTGTTCAGCTAAAATATAAAGGGGGCTAAAAAGTTGAAATGTACTAATTGTAAGTATTATCAAATCGAATGTAAAAATCCTGAAGTTAGTTTTAATTTTTTGGATCAACATGACTGGGGGATTTACGCAGCAAATGACTGTGATTATTATGAGACTTCAAAGGTTATGGTTGAGCTTAAAAATATTGAATATGGTGTACCTAATACTAAAGCTGTTATTACTATTACTGTAGGATCTGTTGAGTTTAGAGTGCCTGTTTTTAACAGTAAATTTGATAATAGTCTCTACTGCATGTTTCCTGGAGAAAATAGGAGTAAAAATGGGTTTAAATATTATAATATCTCTGTAATCACTGGACTATCAGCTGAACAAAATAAAAGTATAATTTTAACTATTAAAGCAATAATCATTGATATATTTCTCTACTTTGAGTTTGAGAAAGATGACGAGATATTTGATAATCGAGAAAATGAGATTATATTTGAAGATTTTATATTTAGTGCAGATTCCTATTTCAAGCAGTTGGAGGAGCAGTGCCCATTTTAATAGTGATTGATATGAAAAATTTAAAAAGAAAGGAGGGATAGCTTGTTTAATCAACTTAAATTTAAGTTTATATTTAAATTACATGACCTTTTTGAAGACAAGACTAAATTGACGAAGTTTACTTATTCACTGGGCATAATGACTGGCGTATTAGCTTTAAACTTCTATCAGAACGAGCATTATATAAAAATGATATTAACTTTATCAATATCATATTTCATAATGCAAAAGTTCAATGATTTTCTGGTGCCCATCAGAGAGGAAACGATTACTATCAACGGAGATCTCGGAGTAGAAGAGATAGAAAAAAGCCTTAAAAAAATATTTGAGGAAATGAATAATGAGTAAAAACTATAATTTTTAGATTATTTAGATATTTTTGATGTATTTATATTGAAAATTTTGCAAAAAGTTGGTACAATTATGATGTTATGATTACCATAGCATCATATTGTGCCCTTATTTGACAAAAAATTAAAGGGGGAAACCATCATTAACCAATTCAAAGCCTGTTCTTTTAATATCTCAAGGCATACTGTCAAGAGGATCAAAGAAAGATATGGTGAAAACTATTGTGGTGGGAAGAAGATCAAAAATATGAGTGTTGGCAGAGTTAGAACAATTATTCTTAATCAGGTGAAGCATCATTTGGTTAAGAAGAAAAAGGCTAACATAACAAGTTTCTATGTTGAGACAACTTTATTTTCTTTTATAGTAGTTAGAGGATATAGGAATGAGATTGTAACTGCTCTACCTGGTGAAAACCATTATAATGGTGATTCAGGTTTGAGCTGCACACTTGGTGAGTCTTCTGAAGTCTTAAGACAATTGAGAAAGGCTATGTAATAATCATAATTGGCCAGGGTTAATAGCTCTGGCTTTTACTATCTTTATTCTAAGCTCATTTTTGTTAAAAGAAAGGAGCAAACATAAAATGCCAACACATTTCTGGAAAGCTTTAGCAAGGGTTTTAATTAACTTATTTGTAAGGGGTAAATTCACTACCAGGATGTATGATATTTTCATGGATAAAGATGATGAGAAAGGAGATAATAGTGATAAACAAATATAATAGTAAGCTTAAAAATATAAAAGATGATTTGAAAACAAAAGCTAGTAAAGTCAAAGATAGTGTTACTGGGGTTAATTTATCCCCAGTATTAGCTTTCTTATCCCAGGAAAAGCTTTTAGATTATGCAGAAAATATAACTGAATCTGCTGCCAGTATCTATGATAAGGCTTTAGATGCTGAATATTTAAAGACACATATTGGGGGAGCAAATCACAGAATGTTTGATGGAGGGCATGATGTTATAAGTGCATGGGAGAAAGTGAGAGCTGCTTCCCTTGATGACTCGTTAAATGAAGAAGTTGCAGCCTATTTTACTTCTCTCTGGAAAGATTTAAATACTAATAAAGGCTTACCATTTCTGACCTTAGATAAAATTAAATATGAAAGAACTGCTGAATGGTTGACAGAACACATACCATACGCCAATAAGAGCTGGGCTTATGATTTGTTTAGCTTTGACTCTGTTGAAATTTTCTCCAGCACATTGAGTATGGCTGCAGTTGTATTTGCTTTAAAAAAAGAGGATATGAAGTCGTTAGCTGAACTTTTAGGATCAGCTGGAGTCATTTCTTTAATTTCAGCAAATCCTATAATGGGAATTGCCATGATGCTGACAGCAGCTTATGCTTATATAAAGAAGAAAAAAGAATTTAAATCAAGAGAATTTGGTGTTGGCGTATTTACTTCGACAGTATCAATGGCTATCTTTTCAGTTTTAGGTCTATCAGTATTTCTGGAGTTTATTATTGTTCTTGTAGTGGTCAAAATTTTAAAAGGCCAGTTGAATAAAGAAATTGATTTAAATGAAACATTAAAATTATTGTATAAAAAAAGTTCTTTTAG
>Ga0079295_100423_pt1 | contig 3533 bp, 4 predicted proteins | sample Wag42014_12_17_FD_74791 | JGI IMG/M metagenome (GOLD analysis project Ga0079295, IMG submission 74791) | Deep subsurface shale carbon reservoir microbial communities from Ohio, USA - Utica-2 Time Series 2014_12_17 ...
TTATAGATGCAGACTATGAAAATCTTGATAGCATCCAAAATCAATTGGAAAATATTTATTTAAAAGAAACTAAAAAAGAGAAGTGGGATTATTAATGGATATTAAAACATTTAAAGAGCTTTCTGATTTGTTTCAAGAAGTTGATAGCAGCTGGTTTTTATATCAAGAACAAATTGTGAATATATATGGTGAAGATGATTACAAAGTTTTAATTGATGAGTTTGAAGAATTTATAAATAATAGAGATTCAAAGGATAAGCCAAAACTATCATTATTATTTTATAGTACCCTGCTAGTTATTCAAGAAGATAAATTAAATAAAATTGCTGATTATTGTAAGGATAATGAAAGTTTAAGATATTTAAAAATCGGATTAAACATTTTATTGAAGGGTAAATATTCTGACATTAAATATGAAATTAAGATGGACATAAATAATTATCAAAATATTTTGGAAGGTATAGATTTTTTAAGTGGTTATACCGGGGAAATCGGTCATAAATTAAGTCACATCATTTTGGTTTTTCAATTAATTTATAAAATCGACAAAGAATCTTTTTTTGAGTGCTTAAAAAAAGACAATCAGAATGGGATATTTCTTTATTTTATGATTTCACCAGAATTGGAATTTGAATATCAGAATCTTATAAGTTTGTTAAATTCAAAAGATGCTATTAAGCGTAATGGAGCTTTCAATTATTTAATGCATAAATTCCATTATTTAGTATATGATTATAATGACGGAGATGAAATAGATGAAGAAATATCTTCAGAATTAATTGATATTGCAAAGATAACTGAAAGTGTTGAGATTGATAAAAGGATAGAATTGATTGTAAATTATATTTTTTTAGAAAATAAATTTCCTGATTTCTTTATTAATGAAATCAAAAATGCTGATATTGATTTATTATTAAAATTTATTAGAAAGCAGAATCATAATAAATTATCTAATATTATTAAACTTGAAGTTTTTATTAATCATAGAGAAGATATCGAGATACAAAAGATATTTGTTGATAAAATGTTAGAGTGGGTGAAAAAATGGGCTTTAGAAAGCACCTGGAGCAGATATAAAAAAATGATTAAAGGTATATTAGATGATTTAGAAAATGATATTAGAACAAAATTTAGAGAAGATATTAAACAGTTAAAAACCAATTTATTTATAAGTAAATTTGATCGTCAGGTAAGATATAGCAAGTTTTTAGATGATAATCATAAAAAAGAAATCATTGATGATATATTAAGTTGAGAGTTTTAATATAATTGATAATTTTTTCACTAAAAAGCAGGAAAAATTATACTTAGCGATAAATATAATATATATCGTAAAATATTAAGCGGAGGGTGATGACAGTTAAGAATAATTTGGAAATTTATTGAAATAAACATTGATTATAAGCTTTATTTAAGATATAATATACTCAAAGAAAGATAAATTGGTTAACTAAATAAAAATTATAGCTTGTGTGTGATCTATATATTAATAAAAAAATATAAAATATATTATACTGATAAAGGAGGGATCAGGATGGCCACATCATCTTTTAATAAAGATTTTACACTGAATACTAAGAAGGCTGTGGAGTCATTCGAGAGAATTATTTCCACTCCCAATAAAAGTATTAAAATTGATAAAAGCCTCGTATCAGCTGAAAAAGAGCAGCGAGGTGAGAAGAAATTAAAACAAATATTATCTCGCTAAAAAGATTAATAGAAATGAGTAATGAGTCTAAAGCTCAAGAACTTATTTCTGTTTTTCTTTGTGAAAAAGATACAGATATTGAATATTTCTTAAAAAATAGAGCAATTCTTTTTGAAAAGTTAGGGAAGAGTAGAACCTTTTTTATTTATGATGAAGATGCGGATGAATTTAATATTTTGGCATATTTCACTCTCGCCATACAGGTATTAAGAATTCCGGAAGAAATGATTTCTGGGAGAAAGGCTAAGTTTTTTGACGGATTTAGCTCAAAAATTAAGGGTGTTAAGATTACTGAATTTCCTTCAATATTGATTGGACAGCTCGGAAAGAATGAAATGTATCCAGTTGTAATTTCTGGAACAAAAATCATGGAATATTGTTTGGCCAAAATTTTTGAAGGGCAACTCAGACTAGGTGGAAGAATAATAATGCTGGAATGTAAGGATATTTCTTATTTGATTCGTTTATATGAACAGTTTGGTTTCAACGTCTTGGAGAAAGACTATGAGGATGGAGAACTTTTACAAATGCTTAAGATTCTCGAAGAAGATGAAATTATTGAATCTAAAGAGATATAAAAATGTAGCCATGTGAATGTCAAATAAGATTTTACACCTTTCGCTAAATAAGATTTTACAGTTTTTAGATTTTGTAAGGAAAATTTTTTCTGCAATAATAGGGAATTTTAGCTTGCAACTTCCGTGAATACTACTTTGCAGTTTTCGGTAATTTTAGTATACAACAAATACCATATTGGAAAAAATTTGAAATAAATATTGAAATCTTATTATATTTAATATATAATTTAGTTAGTCATTCATTTTAAAGAGTTAAGGAGATGATATTTATGGCTACTAGTTCTTTAGAAAAAGATAAGTTTATAGTTACAGATCCAGAAATGATAGAAAAAATAAATAAAGAGCTTTCTCGCGAAAAAAGTGGAGCTGAATTAAATAAAAAAAGAAGCGACTTTGAACAAACAATGAAAGAACTACAAAGAGGTAAAGAATTATTAAAACAACTATAATTCCTTATAAATGCTATCAATGAAATTATTGCTATTCATGATATGAAAAAAGAATAAATGATTATGTTAAATTTATAAAGTTTATATGATTTTTTTGTAATTTATAATTATTCTCACTGGAGTCTTAAAGACCTGGTGGGATTTTTTTGTTTATGGAGGGTAGGCTTGTCATTTTAATATTGAAAGGGGAAAAGAAAATCATATTGATATCTAAGGAACTATAATTTTTAAATTAATTTGAGAAAACTTTCACTAAAATGCAGGGAAATTATACTGACCAAGAAATATAACTTATCAAAATAAAAGGAAGAGAACTTAATTTCTGGCTGGATTTTATTAAAGTTCAAAGTGAGGATAAGAGAGATCTTTCTGATAAAATCTTAAATATTAAATCAGCAATTGTAACAATGAGTTTAAAAACTAGGAGTTTTATGGAATTTAAACTCAGGCAGAGCTATTTTCAAAATGAGGCATTTGCTCTCGATGACAGGCTGGCAGATATCAAACAAAATATGGATAGTCTGCGGGATAAACTCTATCAAATAAATAATTTTAGTGACGATATCTTTGATATTTTAGAAAAATCACTTTTCTACCTCAAAGAACCTGGTGATCCTTATCTGAGTAAAGTTGACTGTCCTGTCTGTGGTGATTCTCATGAGAGGGAGGCTCTGCTGGAGAAAATAGAAAAAAAGCTAACTCAGGGCAGTAACAGGATAAAAGAATTAAAAAAGAAACTCTTTCTGGATAACCAGAAGGAAGAGAAAAGGAAAGTAAAAATATGCTGGCAGATTGTAA
>Ga0079295_101415_pt1 | contig 1055 bp, 1 predicted proteins | sample Wag42014_12_17_FD_74791 | JGI IMG/M metagenome (GOLD analysis project Ga0079295, IMG submission 74791) | Deep subsurface shale carbon reservoir microbial communities from Ohio, USA - Utica-2 Time Series 2014_12_17 ...
TTATTATAATAACAGATACCGTCATGGCAGTCTTAATGATATGCCGCCAGCAAAATTTTATGAACTGGCTAAAGCAGAAAAAATAGTTGCTGAACCAGTATTAGCTTAAATAGAAAAATAAGAAACTAAGAATGAGTGAGCTTAACAAACATATTCTCCATATTTAGGGGGTTGAACCGATCTCTTGCAATCGCCAGCTGTAGATTCATTTTTTCTTCTCTGGTAAATAAACTATCATTTAGCAAACTCAGATATTCTTGTTTAGTTCTTTCTAATAAATTATAATCACCCTGAGTACTATAAATCGTGATTAAATTATCGAAAATTACAACAATTAATGAAGCTTTATTGCTTTTAACAGCATATTTTTTCGCCTTTTTATAATAGCTTCTGGCATCAGTAAGATTATTCTGCAGTCTTCTTATTCTCCCGTAATTATTATATAATTGTGCCTTCAGAACATATTCGCCATCTAAATCTGAAATATAACCTTTAGCTTTTTGCAGCAAACTTAGCGCTTTAGTAAGATCCAGCTCTTTCTTTTCCACAATAAACGCTTTTAAATTATAATAAAAGCCGAGCCTTTTTGGCTCTAATTGATCAAGATTCTTATTTACTTTATTCAAAATTAGATCCATTTTATTATAAGCTCCCATTTCAAAAAGAGATAGAGCCTGATTAAGTTTTATTCTCACATTTTCTTTTTCTGTTAGTTTTAGTTTATCTGTTTTTAAATAGCATCTATAAGCTTTTAAATTTTCTCTCCTCTGAACATGATAATCTGCTTTTAAACTAAGGTAGTCCAGTTTTTCTTTGGCATCTATTAAATACCAGGGTATGTTACTGAACAAATCTGGATTATCGAGAGCTTTACCCTGGCTGATAATCTCTTCCAGCTCATTTAATTTGTATCTACTGAACAATATTGTGTTATCAACTCAAACTTCGCACTTGTAAAAGTGCTTTTGCACCTTGAAATTTCAATATTATTTAGCAAAAAAATAGCATGAAACCCCCGTTTCTAGTATAATTGAATAGCAAAAAACAAAAAACCA